>Ga0079997_121572_pt1 | contig 137466 bp, 129 predicted proteins | sample PerSpoCPS_CMetaG_FD_69200 | JGI IMG/M metagenome (GOLD analysis project Ga0079997, IMG submission 69200) | Archaeal communities from Yellowstone National Park, Wyoming, USA - Perpetual Spouter C (PS_C) MetaG (SPADES assembly) (version 2) | ecosystem: Environmental > Aquatic > Thermal springs >...
GGAAAGCTATTATGGCCGAAGAGACCCCAAAGCTTTCCCCAAAGCCCGACAAAAACAAAAGGATTCCCACTATAAAGAACGGGAATATGAGCTCGTTTGATATCCTGTCTATATACTTAAAGCTCTTTATCGCTAAACCTCTAAGCAGATAAAAGAGAATAATGACTACCCCCATCACCAAAACCCCCTTAAGCACATCCAATCCGCTGAAATCCCCCGTTAAGGCAGAAGAAAAGAGGGCCAAAAAGACCACAGAAATCAAGTCCTCGAATATCAGGATCCCTATAAGAAGGTCCGCCTCGGGGTTAATGAGCCTCCTATAATCCACCAAGAGCTTGGCCGTTATGGATGTGCTTGAGGGATAAAGGGCTATCGCTAGGAGGGAGGAAAGCATAAGATCACGTGTGATTAAATATGATAGGAGAAAAATGGGAGCGGAGTTCACAAAGAAATCTATAAAGCCGGGTTTTATAACCCTCGCCATTCCAAGGAGCCTTTCAAAGGAGTACTCAAGGCCTATGAAAAAAAACAGGAAAATTATGGCGGAGCTTTCCAGGAATCTCACCCAATCAATGATCCTCTCCGGGAAGATGTACTTTCCCAAGATCCCCATAAGCATAAAGGAGAGGATGTAAGGGAACTTTAAAAATTTGAGCAGGAAACCCGAAAGAAATAGGGAAAGAAATAAGAGTCCCACCCATAAGGGTATTTCGTAAGAATGCATAACTATGTGCTACACTTTCCGCAGAGCTCAAGAAAGCTCTTTAGTTGCTGTCTTGTACCTATTACCACAAGAATATCACCGGGTAATATTTTTTCCTTAAAAGGGTCGGGGGTCGGAATTAATTTACCTTGCCTGTCTATCGCCACTACGGAAACCCCCGTCTTCCTTCTAATTTCCAACTCCGCTATGGTTTTATCTATAAATTTTGAACCCTCTTCCACTTTAACCCACTCTATAACTAGTTCCTTTGAAAGTGCCTCCATTCTTTCCGTTGATACCGCCTCGTATTTCGCCCCCGCCATCAGAAAGCCCAGCTCCTTTGCCTCATCTTGGGTTAGCTCTATTACACAGCTTGCCTCCTCACCCTGCATAAGATAGAGCTCCCTCTTTCCCGTAGAGTGAATTATCAAAATAAGCTCCTGCCCACTTTTTAATTCAATGGAGAACTTTTTCCCAAATCCCGGAAGATCCGCCTCACTGTACCTCATAATTTCCTCCTGAACCTTGATGTAAAGAATCTTAGGAAAGGCGCCTCATATACGAATTCCAATCCCACAATCTTCTCCCTCCTGTTCCAAACCCCCAATATCGCTTCTATCACCTGATCCATGTGGTCCGTGGTATATACCCTCCTTGGGATTGTGATCCTTACAAGCTCAAGATTGGGCTTCCTGTTTTCCCCAGTATTCGGATCCCTACCCGCGGAAACCGTGCCCCTCTCCATCGTCCTCACCCCACCTTCTATGTATATCTCCGCCGCCAAGACCTGTGCGGGAAATTCATCCTGGGGTATATGCGGTAAGAACTTTTTGGCGTTAAGATATACCGCATGTCCCCCGATGGGTTTCACAACGGGAATACCAAGGGATATAAGCCTTTCTCCGAGATATTGAACCTGCCTTATCCTACTTTCAAGGTATTCAAACCCCGTCATCTCGTATATCCCCCTCGCAAGTATGGCCAAGTCCCTATCCGCCAAACCCCCATCGTAAGGGCTCCCGTCAAAGGCTGTGGCGAATTCGTATACTTTTGCGTAAATTTCCGGATTCCTTATTAGAAGCAAACCGCTTATGTTGGTAAGGGGATCCTTCTTTGCGGATATACTCGCCGCATCCGCGTACGAAAGCATCTCCCTTATTATCTCCCCAATAATCTTGTTCTCGTACCCCTTCTCCCTCACTTTTATGAAGTAAGCATTCTCCGCTATCCTCGTTGCGTCGAATACCAAGGGAATACCGTACTCATCCGCAATTTCCCTAAGTTTCCTGATGTTCTCCATGGAGACGGGTTGTCCCCCCGCCATATTTACGTTCGTCTCAACGCAAATATAAGCTACCTTCTCCCTCCCCTTCTCTTTTATAAAGCTATAAACCGCATCCACGTCAAAGTTCCCCTTAAACGGATGTTCAAAGTCCGGATCGTGTGCCTGTGGGATTATAAGATCCACGAATATGCCCCCCGCGTACTCCTGATGGAACCTCGTTGTGGTAAAGTACATATTGTTTATCACATATTGTCCTGGTTTTATTAGTGCTTGCGAGATGAAGTGTTCCGCCTGCCTACCCTGATGCGTGGGTATAAAATACTTAAATCCGAAGACCTCATAAACCGCCTGGGATAGGTACTCGTAAGCGTTTTTCCAGTCATACCTTATCCCATCCGCCCATTGCTCATCGCTCATTGCCGATGTCCCCGAATCCGTCAAAAGGTCTATATATACGTCCCTGCTCCTCAAAAGGAACGTGTTAAATCCCGCCTCCTCCATCACCTTCTCCCTGTATTCCCTCGTTCTATTCGTTAAAATTTCAACGGACTTGAACCTGTAGGGATAAGCCTTGAAGGGCAAAACTTCGTACCTCGGAATCTGAGAATTTATCCTAAAGCTTAAAACCTCATCCTCCTTGAAATCCGTCTCAAAATCCGCCTCAAGCTTTGGCAAAGGTTTATCCTTAAGGTAATTTAAAACATCAAGGAAATAAAGGAAGTGCTCCTTAAGGTATGTCCTTCTTGGAATACGGAAGCAAAGCTCATCTTTCTTTGCATAAGCCCTCACCTGACCGGACAGGTAAAGGGCAAGGTTAAAACCGTAAGGGTTTTCAAGTTTTATATGGAAACCCATAGGGGAGAATTTTGGGGAGACCCTATATCCCAAACCCTTTACACCTTCATAAAACCTCTTAATTTCCTCATACCTCCACAAGTGATAATCCTTCCTTAAGGCTTCAATTAGCCCGAGGTGTATTACCTCCATATCCCTCCCCGCAAGCCCGCCGTAAGTGTGAAGACCCTCAAAGGACACAACCCAACTTTGGAATTTCCTATAAACCTCCTCGTTGTCGGTTATAAGCAGGGCTCCAACATGGGAAAAGGCGTCCTTACTCGCGTCAAAGATCAGGACATCCGCAAGCCTTGAAATTTCCAATACCTCCCCTTCAATATCCCCAACATCCCCAAAATCTTCAATGTTCTTGAAAGCCAAAAGGGAGAAAATCATTGAAATGTCAAGGATAACAAAGTTGTTGTTTTCTTTTAGGGTTTTGAGCCATGTGGGAAGTTCCTTTATGGTTTTTGGCGTAGGTCTTATATACACAAATTCTCCCTTTGGAAATTCGGAAAGTTCCAAGATCTCGGATTTGAAGTATTTTGCCAAAATCTTTAAGGTTTCCGTTGGTTTGTTTGCAAAAAATCTTTTCCCCTCAAGCAGAGCTTTAAAAAGGAGATGCTCCGCCCCCCTAAGGTTGTGCGCGGGTACAACCCAACTTTTTCCGAATATTTCCTTCACCTTCCTCTCTATATTTAGAAAGTTCTCACTACCCGCGTAAGCCTCATCCCCCAAGAATAAACCTCCGAATTGAAAATCCGAAAGGGCGTTATGCGTATGATCGTAAAAATCCACCAAAACATAACCCGAGGGTATCTTATGTATGTTCCATCCATATTCCTCCGCTATGTTCAGCCTCTCCGAATAATCCAAAACCTTTAAACTTGAAATAATTTTCCCCCTATAAGGTTCGGACATCATAGGGGTTTATTCTAAGGTTGCCCACAGGTATATCTTTCAGCCTTATAATACCCATTATGACCAGGAGGGAATTTTTGAAGGTAGCTGCTTTAGGGCTTTTAAGCTTGGGGATCTTGGGTAGCTTGAGGCCCCAGAAGTTGAACGCGGGAAGCATCGCAATGAACGAGACCGGATGGAGGATATATAAGGGATATAAGGAGGGCAGAACGGTTGAGCAAATAGCAAGCGATTTGGTGGCCGAGTACAATGTGGATTTTGAAACTGCCCTTAAGGATACCAAGGAGTTTATTTCCCTTCTCCGCTCTATGGGCTATTAATTGCGTATACACCTTAGGGGGAGGATTACCGAGGGGTTATAACAGGGTTTATTTTCAAATTCCAGAGAATAGGACAAATTACCCTTTGGTTCAGGATGTTTCTTTGAATTACGGTTTAAGTTTTATAAGATCCGATGGGAGGCTCAAGGTAACCGATAGTGCCAACGCCTACTTGATGATAAAAACGGAGATAACGTCTTACTTAAAGTCCCCCGAGCAGTACGATAACACGGGTAAAGTGATATCTTACAGGTTGGTTTTGTCGGGAAAGGTGGAGTTCTTTGATTTAAAAAATGGCAAAGAATTTGCCCCATCGGCGAATATAACCGGGAACGCTTTATGGTTTCCGGATAATGAGGGGGAGGAAAGCGCACTGAAAAGGGCGGTTGAGGACTTTTACAGGCAGGCTTTAAGGTATCTATTTTCTCAAGCAGAATGGTAAGCGCGGTGATTTTGGCGGGGGGAAAGGGAAATAGAGTAGGATTTAAGAAGCAGTTTTTTAGGGTTGGGGGAAGGAAAATTTTGGAATTTTCCGTTGAGGTTTTCAAGAGCTTGGGGATAGAGGATATAGTCTTGGTCCTTCCGAAGGAGGATGTTGGTAAATTTGATGGTTTGAGGGTTGTTGAGGGGGGGAAGGAGAGGATGGATTCGGTTTATAATGGGGTTCTGGCTTCCAGGGGGGAGTATGTCCTTATACACGATTCCGCGAGGGCGAATTTGTCCATAAATCTCGCAAAGAGGGTATTAGAAACGGAGGGGGATTGCGTAATACCCGTAATAAGGCCTTCGGATAGCATAATCTTTGATGGGAACTACTTGGATAGGGAAAGGGTTTTCCTCGTTCAGACACCACAAAAGGTGAAGAGGGAGCTTTTTTTGGAGGCTTATAGTAAGGCGGATAAGATTTATCCAGATGAGGGGAGCCTGATTAAGGGGGTTTTGGGAATAGAGCCAACTTTTGTTGAGGGAGAGAGGTGGAACTTTAAAATCACCTACCCAGAGGATCTGGAGGTATTCGGGAAGCTCAAAATGGAAAGATTAAACCTCTTTGGGTACGATATACACAGGTTAGAGGAGGGGAGGAAGCTTTTTTTGGGTGGGGTTTTGATAACGGAGGAGTTCGGGGCAATTGGGCATTCGGATGGGGATGTAATAATACACGCTATAGTGGATGCCCTGCTTTCCGGTTTGGGGTACGGGGATATTGGGACAAATTTCCCGGATACCGACCCGAGATGGAAGGATGCAGAAAGCGAGGTTTTTGCAAGGAAAACCATGGAGATCCTTAAAAAAGAGGGGTACAGGATAACATTTTTGGACATAACTGTGATCCTTCAAAGGCCTAAACTTGCACCGTACAGGGAGGAAATAATGGAAAACTTAAAGAGGTTATTTGAGGTTGATAGGATATCCCTTAAGGCTAAGAGCGGGAATACGTTCTTTGAAGGTGCGGTTCAGTGTTATGCCCTCGTTAGGATAGAAAGGTGAAGTATATTAGGGACCCCCTTTATTCCGATTTCATAGAAATCGACGATATAACCCTTAAGGTGATTTCCCATCCATATTTCCAAAGGATGAGGAGGATAAGGCAGTTGGGACTTGCGGAGTACGTATATCCGGGGGCAACGCACAGCAGGTTCTCCCATATGCTCGGAGCATACCATCTAAGCGGAAAGTTTTTAAGAAGATTTTTGGAGTTGGGCGAAAGGATTGAAAAGGAAGAAGTCCTCTCAATTAAACTTGCTGCGTTATTGCACGATATAGGACATACTTCCCTTTCCCATGCCCTTGAATTTACCTTACTACCCTTCAGCCACGAGGAGATCGGGATCGCTATAATTGAGACGAAATTCTCGGATATCCTTGGTAAAGAGCTTGTTGGGGAGATTTTGAAAATCTTCAAGAGAAATTGCGAACCGTTTAAATATCAGCTCATTGAGGGGCAGATGGATGTGGATAGGCTTGATTATCTGAGGAGGGACGCGTATTATTGCGGTGTGGATTACGGTTTAATAGATATTGAAAGGTTGATACAATCCTCAAAGCTCTTCAGGACGCCAAGGGGTAGGGAGTTCGTTCTGAGTACCAAAGGGATTTTCGCCGCCGAGGGTTATATAATAGCAAGGTACCTTATGTACTGGTCGGTTTATTACCATAAGACGAACTTGGGTTTTCAGGCTATGCTCTTTTCCCTTTTTAGGAGGGTTAGGGATATAATTTCGGAGGGTGGAGATCTCTTTATGCCAAAACCCCTGAGAAACATAATAAACTCAAGGGATCCTTACGAGGCGGTTGAGGATATCCTTTACATAGATGATGCGTTAATACTCTATACCATCTCGGAGTGGCAAAAGGAGAAGGATAAGGTAACTTCGGACCTTTCAAGGAGGATAATAAACAGGGAGAGGTTCAAGGCGGTGGAGGTGAAGGGGGACTTTTTAGAGGAATACCAAAGAATTGAGGGGGAGTGTAGGAAGATGGGACTTGATCCGAAATACTACATAATCGAGAGGACACCTAAGGACGTGGCATATACCCCTTACGATCCCGCATCCGAGGAGAGCATAAAGGTGGAAGTAAACGGAAGTTTGAAGGAGCTTTCCTCCGTCCTGCCCACGGATACCCTAAAGAGCCTTTCAAGGGAGGTTATGAGGAGGTACCTATTTTATCCTGGTTCCCCTCCTTCCCAATAGGGCTTCCTTTAAATATTCGGGTGAGGTTATTAGGGCCTCCTTTCCCCCACTTTCCAAGAACCTTATCACCGCCCTAATTTTCGGCTCCATACTTCCCGGGGCAAAGTGCCCATCCTTTAGGTAATCCTTTAACTCGGAAACCGTCACGTTATATAGAGGCTTTTGGTTAGGTTTTCCGAAGTTTATATAAACCTCTGGAACCTCCGTCAAAATTATAAAAATGTCCGCCCCTACTTCTTTCGCTAAAAGTGAAGATGCAAGATCTTTATCTATGACCGCGGAAATCCCATTTAGATCTTTATCCACGGGGATACCCCCTCCGCCCACCGCTATCACCACGTTTCCCGCCTCCAAAAGGGAATTTATGATGTTAGAATTCAATATCCTTAAAGGCTCGGGGGAGCCCACCACAAACCTCCAACCCCTACCTGAGTCCATCTTCACGGGCAAACCCGTCATTATTGAAAGCTCCTTAGCCTCCTCCTCGGTTAGAAAATCTCCTATGGGTTTTTTCGGATCCTTCAAGGATGGGTCGTTTTTATCAACCTCCACCAAAGTAATTAACGTTGAAACTTCTCTATCTATCCCTTTTTCCTTGAAAATTTTCCTCAAAGCCCTCTCAAAGATGTATCCTATCCAACCCTGCGTTGAAGCGGTTAGGCTATCAAGGGGATAAATGGGGAATTTATCTTTACTTAAAAAATTCCTCATAAACTCCATACCTACCTGAGGTCCGTTTCCATGTGTAATACAAACCTTATTCTCGGGGGAAAATATTCCCGCCTCAAACAGGTTTAAAAAGGTTAAATACGCGTTTTCATAATGGGTCTCAAAATCAAAACCCTCCCCCTTTTTCCTTAATGCATTCCCACCCAAGGCTATTACGATTTTCAAGCGGGCAATTTTACGGCGGTAAAATAAAAGCCTTAATGAGGGGTATTTTGAGGAATCTCTGCATTTTGGTGATCGTTTGGGGACTAATATGGACCGCAATAGGGATTTTATATATAAATAATGTAGGAATATCCGCCCTTTTTAGGGACAGAAGATACACGTTTGTGATTACGAAGGATGGGATCTTGAGGTCCATAAGGAGCGTTGCGGACCTTATGACCCTTGAAATCCAAAGGGAGTTCTCATATCAGGATACCGTAAGCCCTATAATTCCCGGACCCTTAAGGATAGGCGGAAGAAAGACAACAATAAACTTCGTCGTCTTATACAAATTGGGGTTTGATATATCAAAACTGGAAAAGAGGGATATAGAGTTGGGATTTAGGGGGGATACTATGGTGATATCCGCGGTGATGCCCGAGCCTAAGGTAGATATAAGCATACAGAAGTGGTGGGTTGTATCCGAGGAGTTGGGGATCTTCGGGACACCCATGAGGTCTTACGAGGCTTCGCCCGTTTTTGACAGTATGATGGCTTATGCAAGAAAAGAGGTGAGGAAGGAGATGGAAATTTGGAACAGACAGCTTATAGAAAGTACCCAGGCGGTACTTTCCGATCTTTTTACAGCCGTCCTGGGAAGGTATACGGAGTTTAAGATAAAGGGGCTAAAGTCCCTTCAACCTTAAAATAAAGTTATGCTTTTGTTATTCTTGAATCAGGTGAAGGTTGATGTGGTCGATGTAATAGGGAACTTTTTGGTTTTGGGGCATAAAGAAACGCACTCCTATGTGATAATGAGCATAGGGGATTCGGAGGCTTTTTCAATAAGGATCGCCCTTGATAATACACCCTTTGAAAGGCCATTATCCCACGACCTTATGAAGAATCTGATAGATATCGCGGGTTTTAGGGTTGAGAAGGTGGTGATATACGATGTTAAAAACGGGGCTTACCTTGCGAGGATACATCTTGAGAAAGGGTTTTTTATGTTTAAGCAAAGGGTAGTTTTGGATAGTAGGCCCTCGGATGCGGTTGCCCTTGCACTAAGGTTGAAGGTCCCCATCTTTGTTATGCCCCATCTCCTTATAAATCCCCTTGAAATAAAGCCGGATACCCTAAGGACTCCAAAGGGAATAGAAGGGTGATCCCCTACGAGGAAGAATTTATAAAGTACTTGGTATCTCTTGGGAAGAGCGAGAACACAATATCCGCCTATTTAAGGGACATAAAAGATTTGGTTGAATTTTCAAGGGTTATAAAAAAGGATGTCCTTGATCTGGACAAGGGGGATTTCAGGTTTTTCGTCCCATTTTTACAGAAGAGGAACCTTAGCCCATCCACAATAAATAGGAAAATATCCGCCATAAAGATCTACTTTAAGTTTCTGATAAGGAGGGGCTATATATCGGAGGATCCATTAAAGGTTGTGCAAAAACCGAAGATTCCCCAAAGGATCCCGAGGCCAGTTGATATGGACAAAATTTTGAAGGTTGCGATATCATGGGATGCAAAGCATGGCGAGGAAGTCCTTGCGAAGGATATCATAACCGTCCTTTACTCAACGGGTTTGAGGATAAGCGAACTTTTGAGCCTTAAGGGGAAAGATGTGGATCTTTCAAATATGGTGATAACCGTTAAGGGTAAGGGTGGGAAATACAGAAGAGTCCCTATGGTGAAAATTTGCGCGGAGGTATTGGGGAAGTACATAAAGGGTCCGGAGGATAGGCTTTTCAACATAAGCAGGTTCAAGGCTTATAGGTTAATAAGGAAAACCTTTGAAAAGATCGCGAAGTTTAGCGGGGTTCATCCCCACACCATACGCCACTCCTTCGCAACGCACCTTCTTGAGAGGGGAGCGGATCTTAAAACCGTTCAGGAACTCTTGGGGCATTCAAATCTCTCAACAACCCAGATTTATACGAAGGTTTCACCACAACATCTATTTGAGGTTTACAGGAAAGTTTGGGAGGGTGAAAAGGATCAACCTTAAAATACCCACTTCGCCGGGGTGGCGGAATTGGAAGACGCGCTGGACTCAGGATCCAGTGGGCTTGGTCCCGTGCGGGTTCGAGTCCCGCCCCCGGCATGGTTAAAGGGTTTTTAAAAAGGAGGTAGGGGGATTGGAAAAGCTTGAACACTCCACCTTGGGTGAGCACTATATAGTGGAGGCCTCGGGATGCGATCCCGAGGTAATAGGCAACATACAGAGGGTTCAGGAGATCCTCCTGAAGGCGGCGGAAAAGGCCAGGGTCACCATATGGACGACCTCCTTTCACAGGTTTCCCCCAAATGGGGTAAGCGGGGTGATAGTGATAGCGGAATCCCACATTTCAATACATACCTGGCCCGAAGTGGGGTACGCCGCCCTGGATATATACACCTGCGGGGATAACACGCTACCCCAGGCCGCGGTGGAGTACGCGGTTAAAGAATTTGGGGCTAAACACGTACATATAACCGAGATCACCCGCGGGATAGATGATGGGGACGGAATATTCTACCATACAATAACGACCTGGGAGGAAGCGACAAAGGAAAAGTCCTAATAATAATCCCGTGTTATAGGTGTTTGCCCGAGCTTATTGAAGTGGTTAAGGGGTGTAAAAGTTTTGGTTTTGATGTTTTGGTGGTGAACGATGGCTCGGGAGAAGATGTGAATAAGGTTTGTGAAAGTGTAGGGGTTTATTGTTTGGATTTGGGAAGGAATTTCGGAAAGGGGTATGCCCTTAAGGAGGGTTTTAAGTGGGGTTTGGAAAGGGGGTACGAAATATTCATAACCCTTGATGGGGACGGACAGCACAACCCAAAGCATATACCCGATTTTCTCAAACTTTCGGAAAGCTTTGATATCGTAATAGGAAGCAGGAGGAAAAGCATAAAAAGGATGGAATTTAAGAGATGGCTCTCAAACAGGATAACCAGCTCTTTTATCTCCGTTATGACGGGCAGAAGAATAGAGGATTCTCAGAGCGGTTATAGGATGATAAAGGCGGAGGTCTTGAAAAGGGTAAATTTGAAGAGGAACAGGTACGATGCGGAATCGGAACTCTTGGTGAAGGCGGTTTGGATGGGCTTTAAGGTGGGCTTTGTCCCCATAGATGTTATAAGGTCGGAAAAGTCATTTATACAACCTTTTAGGGATGTTTTTTTGGCGATTTCCTTGGCGCTTGATCTTATACTATCAAAGGCTTAAAAATTTAGAGAGGGCTGACTTTCACCCACCCCCAAAGGTTTTAAGGGTTTTTTATCTGATTATCCTACCACCCGAGAAAACCGCTTACAGTTTAGTTGTATAATCCGCCAAGATGTACCCGCCGTCCAAGTCCGTTGAAGAAGGCGAGCATAATCGATACCAACCTTAAAATTCCTAATATGAAAACTTTTCTTAAGTTTTTGGTCCTCCTCACCTCAATCGTACTCCTGATCAGCCTACCTATGTCCTTGCTCTTGGGTCTCAAGTTCGGAAGGTGGAAGAAAGAGAAGGAAAAGGTAATAATATCCGAAAGTAAGGGGGAGGTGTCCTTGAAGGTTAAAAATTACGAGGTTGAGATATTGGAGGGTGTGGAGATTGGGGTTTTAAGCGTGGAGGTGGGTAAGATTTTGAATAGGGGAAATGTCTCGGAGATGAAATTGGGGGTTGGGGAGGTGGAGAATAGGGGGTACATAGAGGGTTTGGATCTGGGTGTGGGTGAGGTGGAAAATTACGGAAAAATAGGTAAGGTGAAATTGGGGATCGGAGAGGTTTCAAACAAAGGGGAGATAGGGGAGGTTTATGTGGGGATAGGCGAAGTTGAGGATGAGGGTAATATTGGGAACGTAAAGGTGGGGTTGGGGGAATACAAGCGGAAGCGTTAAGTTCTGTAATACATTTTCACATCCGCCCTTTGGGTTAGCAGGGTGATAATAAGGGGTGTTAGCCAGATTATTGATATATCCGTCGGCGTAAATCCGTAAATTAACCAAAGGATAAACCAAATCTCGGATACGCCGTGTATCCCAAAAGCCAACAGACGAATTAACCATGCCCTATCAAGGGTTGCGGGGGGTAGGGTGAAGAGGGTATTCAGAATCCCAAGGATAACATATTCAAAGTTGAAAAACATGGAGAGCCTTTTCGTTGGATCCACTTCGGAAAAGTTAACGAGGGCGTAGGATAAGAGGGGGGAAATAAGGAGCAAAATTACCATCAAAATCGGATAGGTCCTATATCCCTCCTTCCATAGGTAAGAAAACGTTCCCACCATAAGGAGGACGTAAGAGGTGAAGTATAAAAAGTCCCCAAAATAGTAGAAGGATAGAGGGATCTCAAGGGAGTTTATGGCGGAATATAGGGATAGGGAGAAAAATCCCAAAGCCCAAAACCTCTCAAAATACCTCCCTTCAACGAACGTCAAAATTCCTGCAAAAAGATAAACGAAAAAACCTATCCAATAAACAAAGTTCTCGCTCAGACTCCTCATATAAGGTGATATTGCCATAGCGGATAAAACGAAGAATGCAAAAACCACCTTCCAGGTTTTCATCTCATTATTACGAACCTGGTAAAGGACTTTACCTTCTCCTTACCTGACCTCGCATCCACAACCGCCACGTATATCCCGTTTGCAAGGCGGTATGCGGTACTTATCTCAACGGAGTTAAAGCCCGGATTCAAAGTTTTCTTTATCTCATCAACGATCAAACCTGTAGGCGTATATATTTTTATGCTTACTTCCGCCCTCTTGGTTAGTTTGAATGTTATATAGAATTTCCCGTTTCTGTACGGATTCGGGTATGCCAATAAATCCAATATTTTTAGGCTATCACCCGAAAACTCCAAATCCCAAACGTTATAACCCCTAACCCCCTTTGCGGATGTTATTGATACGCCCAACCTGTGTTTTCCGGGAGAAGAGGAAAAATCAAGATCATAATAGGCTTCCGCTAAGGTATCGTTCAGGATTTTAACTTCCAAAATTTCGCTTCTTATATTATCTATTAGGATCCTTGGGGGTGAAGCGTTATCCCCGGATGTCCTAATATCAAAGCCTTCCTTGCTTTCAAATATGAATTTCAGTCTAACCCTTGAAGGTAAGAACATACCGTTTTCAAGGGGAATATCGCCATAATACCCATAGACCTTAGGTTTGTAGGATCCTACGCTTGAATCCATCTTAGATATGGGATATAGGGCGGAATAACCCCTATCGCCATCCCACCAATTTAATAAAGCCTTTTGTGTCGGTGTATCCAAGGATGTTAAAAGCCCCCTAAGAGGGACCCAGAATCTAACCGTATCCCCGGGAACATCACCATAAAATATTGGAGCCCTACCTTTGGCGTATGGGTATTTTATCGGGAGGCAGTTGAAAGAAACGGTATCCCATTCGGGAATATCAAAAACCCCGAGCTTCCCCCTAGGGACGTAAGCCCAATTTTTGGCGCCCCTTTTGAGGGTGTCCGAAGGGACAGGAGCCAAACTGTCGGGAAGCTTTAGCATAATTGCGGGATCCCCAAGTAAAACATAGTATCTATCGTTCTTGCCGACTAGGGAAAGGTACCCCAAAGGTGCTTTTCCGTAATTTGATAGATAATTATACATAGCCCTGGCGTAAATGGCGTTGCTTCCCGCAAAGGCTAAGGCTGTTGTGGATAAGACCGCTATACCCCTGTTCCTTTTCAGCATAAGCTCTTCACCGAGGACGTGTACCGGATCCGTCCTATCGTAAGCTCCCACCTTGCATGATAGGACGGTTATAAAGCTCTCCCTACCCTTGGTGTTTATTTTACCCACATCACTTATGGTTAAAAGTCTTTCGTGCGCCATCTGTACCGGGTTTCCGTGTATGAAGAAGCTAACCATGAGAACTCCGGAATTTAAAATTTTTATCAGATCTGATGTTGCGGATGGTTTTACGGAACCCTCAAGGGGATACTTCTGAAGCAAAAAGGGCATAGTGTTTATTCGGGGGGAGATTACGGATCTGACGGTGTATAATACGTCGTATGTGTGGAAGATTTCGCAGGATGTGGGACTTTCGGACTTTTCATCATCCGCAACGAGTAAAACGTTATACCTCCATATCCCATCGTTTTTAAGGTTTTCATAATCTATGACTTTTTCAATGTACTCCGAGAGCTCCGTGTTATCCCTTATGGGTATCCTGCCGAGGGCTATGTCGGAGTACCCGTCCCCGTCAAAGTCCCCATAAAAGTCGTCGTATGCGCCGAAGTTATCAAGATTCACCGAAAGGCTTGAGTCTATGGGGTAGTACGGTGGGACCTGCTTTGGGAAGGCTGAACCGGAAAAATTCTTATAATCATAATTCCCATCCCCAACGAGAACTACATACTTTGGCTTACTTGGATCCCTCAAATAGATGTTATACAAAAAGTTCCTTATGGCAACGGGATCGGGATTTCCAAGGGAAAACTGGGTGTATATATCCTCTATGTTTGCCCAAGCGGTGGAGACGTTAGAGTACTCCCACCTTGAGCCGTTAAATATGGGGGTTTTCCCCGATCTAAAGTCCAACAATCTCCTAAAGGTACCCGAAAATTCCCTTGATCCTATGGCGACGTAATCGACGGATAGGGAATAAAGATCCTGAGAAATGTTCAAAATCTCAAGGGATATGGGCCTTCTGGCGAAGTTTGATATGTATATCCTCGCCCATCCGTTTGAGGAATCGTTTATAAATAGGTTTCCGGAGGAGTACGTGTAGCTCTCAATTATCTTGGGTTCGTAGGGGTTTGTGATGTCCCAAACAAAAACGGGCCTTCCCCCTTTCAAATTTAAGGTAAATCTACCCGAGGAATTCACAAAGAAAAGCCCCTCGTTCCCGTAACTTCCGTTTGAAACGTAGGAAACTTCGTAATAATCTAAGTACAGGGTTTGGGAGCCAAAGAAGGGCTTTAGGATGTACTCTAAGGTGTTGTTTGTGGAAAGGGGAGGGGAACAGCTTAGGGTAACGAAGGTCCTAACCCTTACGTAAGCGGAATCGCATATTTGTCCGTTTATCCTTACCCAGAGCCTGGCGGATGTATCGGAAAATTCACCGTTTGCAACCCTCGTTTTGAAGGATATGCCAGATAAGATGTCGGATAAGTTAAAATTATATGTATATATCCTGTCCGGGTCCGAGGCGGTCCTTGACATTTCCCTACCCAACCAAACCCTACCCTTCTTTCCCGGGTTGTTTATATTCTCTTCAAACCTATGAAACTTTATGGGTTGTGCGGAAGGTCCTGGGGGGAAATTCACAATGGTTATCCTTTTGCCGGTTTCCCCACCCAAACCCAAAAAATAATACGTCGTATCCGTGTAAGGGTTCTCAAAGTAAGAGACGTTCCCGCCGATCACCCTAAACCCTTTTTGGGATTCCCCCCAAAATAGTATCCTCTGTCCCCCCTCATCTATCCATATGGGAATTTCGTAAGGGAAATTGAAAGTCGTGGAAAGGTTGGACCTAAGGGTGTCAAGTATGGCGATCATCTTTATGGTATTCCTTGGGTACGAGTTTATGTTTATCCCCTGTTTTGAGAGTTCGGAGAAGGGGATTTCGTATATCCCGCTTTTTGTAATCTTGATCTTTATCCAAACTTCCGCCTTTGAAAACGGGTTTTGGGGTAAAGAGTGGGGTTTTGAGACATCATAATCAACCCAGTTGGGGTTCGGGTTTAAAACCCCGGCAAGGATGAGGTGTGTCCTAAAATCGTTTGATGGTCTTCCCTTGAACTTCGGTTCGGGGAAATATACGTAAACCCTCCCATCCCTATAAACCCTTATATCCAAGTACCTAACACCGAAGGACATCCCCTCTTGGTACGAGCATGAATCACAGGAAACCGTGTAAGGGACCCTCGGTGGGATCTGAACTTTATAAGTTTCAAAAGGTTTGCCGTTTAAAACTACATCAAACCATACCATTTATCCGAAAATGCCCGTAATTGTCGGTAACCATTGGTTAAATAGGAAGTATATCCTACCAAGGAGCAAAGAGATCCTACCCATAACTGTATATCCAAACGACGCACCGAAAGCTACCATTATGAATATTATTCCCAACCTGACGATGGGTTTCATAATACCCTTATGTTCGGTGGAGAAGAAAAAGTACATTATTGAGGTTATTACGCCCAGAACGAAAATCCAATTTGAGAACACCTGCCAAAAGTTTTCCCCCCATAGGGGTAAAAATGTTGCCCTTATCTGCGGGTATATGAAACCCTGAAAGGTTGCGGTCAAACCTATACCCGTATATATACCTATGGTGTAAGCGAGGGGGAAGAGGGCTATCCACCTGAAATCCCTCACGACCGGTATATACCCGAAGATCTCGAGCTTGGTTATGATCATTAAGCCCAAAATTATTCCCAAGATAACCGAGAACTGACCCCATGAAAGGAAGGCGACCTTCTGTCCGAATAGGGTGATCTCCCCAAGCTTAAAAATTAAGTATTTCTCGTCCAAAAGCCCCCCCTTTATCTGGGGCCATATAGCCTGTTGTATGGTATTTACCAAGCCATAACCCGCGGAAACTCCAACGAATATGTGCTCCGCAAACCTATAAATTGGATTTTCCTTGATTACCAAAGATAAAATTGCTAGGGTAAGAAAGGCCGCTATCCAAATTCCAAGGATATCCCAAAAGTTCATTTCTTTTGTTTCTTCAGATTCTCAACCTCTCTGTATAGGATCTCGTAGTTCTTTTCGAGAGCCTTCACCCTACCCACCGCGTTTGAAACCTCCCCCTTCGCTTCGCTCATCTCCCCCCTTAGCCTGTTCATCTCTATCTCAAGCTTCTCTATCCTTTTCTCAAGCTTTTTAACGTCCGCCCCGCTTGAGCAAGAGAGGAAAAGAATTGGTAAAATGGCAAGGAGAAACTTCATAGCCAATCCAAACCCTTATACCTAAAAGCGTAAAGCCAACCCCCAAGTAGGATAAGAACGAAAACCAAAACCGCCCAAAAGGATATCACGGGATAAACCGCCTTGTAGGAGACCAACCAGGGCAAAAAGAAGGCGATCTCAACGTCGAACAGGATAAACATGAGGGCTATTGGGAAAAACCTTATAAAATATTTCTTTTTTGCCTCATCAAGGGGCACTTCACCGGATTCGTAGGGTTCGTACTTTTGGGGCTCGGGAATGGACTTAGGACGCAGGAGCTTGTATATCAAAAGCATACTCGCTATAGCAAGGAAACCGAGTATAAGGAATATACCTAAACTCGCGAGACTTTCCCAAATGTTTTCCAAGCTCCCCGGGCAGGATTCGAACCTGCGACCCCCCGGTTAACAGCCGGGTGCTCTACCTGCTGAGCTACCGGGGAACCTGAAGACGGATATTATAAGGGGGAAAATCGCCCTCTTATAATTCCCAACTATGGCATACGTAAGATATAGCGTAGAGGATGGTGTGGCAATTTTGGTGATAGAGAACCCGCCAGTAAATGCCCTTTCAAAGCCTGTAATGGAGGAGCTGGATAAGGCCCTTGACGAGCTAAGGTATAACCCTTCCGTTAAGGTTGTTATATTGACCGCGGCGGGGCAGATAGCGTGGATAGCTGGGGCGGACATAAACGAGATAGAAAAGCTCAACACCAAGGAAGAGGCATATCAAGTCGTAAAACAGGCGCAGGGTATAGTGAATAAGCTTGAGAACCTTGGGAAACCCTCAATAGCCGCGATACATTCCCTGTGTCTCGGAGGGGGTTTGGAGCTCGCGCTCGGTTGCACTTTCAGGATAGCTGGGGATAAAGCTAAATTCGGACAGCCAGAGATAAATCTTGGGATAATTCCGGGGATGGGGGGAACCCAGAGGCTTACGAGGTTGGTGGGTAAAGCAAACGCCCTAAGACTCATCCTAACTGGGGAGCAGATAACCGCCCAGGAGGCCTTCAGGATAGGTTTGGTGGATACGGTGGTTCCAAGCGATAGGGTAATTATGGCCGCAAAGGACTTCGCTAAGAGGATCGCCCAAAAGGGCTTACCTTCAATTAGGGCCGCTTTGAGGGCGGTTTATGAGGGGGAGGATCTACCTTTGAACGAGGGCCTGGACCTTGAAGCTAAGCTCTTTGCGGAGCTTTGCGAAACCGAGGATAAGAAGGAGGGAATAAGGGCGTTTAAGGAGAAGAGGAGGCCGAACTTTCAGGATAGGTAGGTACAACCCACCGCCGGGGTCGATATTAGGGCATCCTTATTCCCATCCCTATCAAATACAAAAACGTGGGGTGTTCTCTCCGCTTTGAAAATTTTGGCAACTTCCTGCGTCTCATCAAATAGAAGTTTCGGGGTACTTGTTTTTATAAATGCGAAGCCGAACTTATACTTATAATGTATTCACCCCTAAGATCCTCCGAAGAATAAACCTTTTCATCCGTCCCCTTTAAGGAAAATTTTGGAATTTTCATATGGGAATTTTAAAGTTGCTGAAGGTTCTCCGCATAAAAGTCGGGTTCAATTTTGAGCCTTTCAACATCTTCCAACTTATGCACACCACTTAGCACAAAAACCGTAGGGATCCCCAAGTTCTTTCCTGCCAATATATCCGTCTCAAGGTTGTCCCCTATCAAAACCGCACCATTTAAATCCAAGTTTTCAAACATGTAACTATTAGGTTTTCCTATAACAACATCGGGTTTCCTCCCACTTGCGTACGATATGGCGGATACTATTGAACCGGCACCCGGAAGGATCCCCTTCTCCTCCCTAATGTGCGCATCCAAATTTGTCGCAACAAACAAAGCTCCAAAATAAACGAAGTTTGAAGCCTTTTTTAGTTTTTCGTAATTGAAAGTCCTATCTATCCCAACCACCACCGCTTGTGGTTCTTCCTCACAAATTTTTATCCCATTACTTTTAAGAGCCCAAAACAATCCATCCTCCCCTATAGCATAAACCCTCTTTATCCCCCTTTTAACAAGATGATTCGCGGTGGCTGTAGATGAGGTTATTATCATATCCGCCTCTATACCCAATTCCCTCAACCTTTTCCGGTAATCATCCGCTTTCCTTGAGGAATTGTTAGTTATGAATATAAGCCTTTTACCCCTACCCTTCAGTTCCCTCAAAGCATTGACGTTTTCCCATATAACATTCTTTTCCCTCCAAACCACGCCATCCAAGTCGCACAGGATCGTCGAGAAATTCTCAAGATCCTTAGGCTTTAGAGCCCTCATCTAAAACCGTATAACTTTGATATGGTTGGGGAGAATAAACCCCCAATTTTCGCGATTATGAAATCCCGAAAAGAAAGGAAAACCTCCTCTTTCTCCCTCTCAATGGCGTTTAAAACCTTGCTTGCCACCTTTTGCGGATCCACCATAAACCCCACGGGCTTAGGTTTTTCACCCAAGGAATTTTCAAAGAAGGGGGTTTTTACCGCCGGGGGATAGAGGTTAATAACCTTTATCCCATCCTTTCTCAGTTCCTCCCTAAGGGATATGAAAAATACCCTCTCCGCCGACTTTGAAACCGCGTAAATGTTCCACTTTGGCAAGGGAACGAACGCTATAAGGCTGATTATATTAACTATTATGGACTTCTGACCCGATTTTATGCTTGCGAAAATAAGGCTCAGATCCAAGGGCGCCCAGAAGTTTACCTCCATAACCCTATCAAGAATTTCGGGGTTTGAACCCAAAGTTTTACCAAAGTACCCAACCCCAGCGTTGTTTATTAAAATGGAAAGATCTTCAAGAACCTCAAGGGCATAGGGTATTATGATCTTCCTTGCCTTCCTATCCGCGAGATCCACCTTTAAAACCTTCAAATTGGGAAATTCTTTTTTTAATCCCTCAAGGGCGGACTCGTTCCTCCCTATCGCCAAAATCCTCGCCCCCTTATTGTAAAGCATCTTCGTAATCTCGTACCCTATTCCGGATGTTGCGCCCGTTATTATCACCCCCCTTCCCTCAACCTTCATTTCTCCTCCTTGAAATTTCCAAAAGTTTCCGGTAAAGCTCCCTCTCCTCCTTGCTCAAATTCTTTGGCACCCTTAACACCGCATAAATTAAAAGGTCTCCCCCATTTATCCCCTTCCCCCTAAACCTTGCAAATACCTCACCATTCTGAACCCCTTCCGGGATCCTTACTTTTATCCTTTCTCCCGTGATGTGTTCAAACTCCCTTTCCCCACCCAATACCGCCAAAGGTGGTTCTATTTCCATCCTGTATATCAGGTCGTTCCCCCTCCTTTCAAACTTCGGATGAGGCTTTTCCCTGATGTGTATAACCAACCTTCCGGTGTTAAAATGCCCCCAATTCCTATAAATTACCTTTTGCCCATCCGAAACCCCAGCTGGGATCTTAAAGGACCTCTTAACTTCCTCCCAAACAAAACCCCTCCCACCGCACTTTTGACAGGTTCTTCCCACAACCCCCCTACCTTTACAGCTATCGCAAACCGTATCAACGTAAAAGAAGCCCACAAAGGTCCTATTAACCTTCCTTACCCTACCCCTACCCCCACATGTATGGCATGTCCTCGCATCAACGATCCCCTCCCCTCCGCATACATAGCACTTTACCTTTCTCCTATAATGGATCACCCTTTCCGTCCCCTTTATCACCTCCTCAAGGGAAAGTTCAACATCAACGTGAACATCCGGATCCTCATAGCTTTCCCTCCTTCCGCCAAAGAAAGTTTCGAATATATCCCCTCCGAAGAACCTTTCAAAGATCTCCTCAAGGTTCATTTGGGAGAAGTCAAAGCCATTATCGTAAGCTCCGCTTTCCGGATCTATTCCCCTATCGTACATCTCCCTCTTTTGGGGATCGGATAGGACCGCGTAAGCCTCGCTTATCTCCTTAAATCTTTTTTCTGCCTCCTCCTTCATCTCGGGGGGAACCCTATCGGGGTGCCACTTCATTGCAAGGCGGGCAAAAGCTGCATCTATTTCTTCCTTGGTTGCATTCCTAGGAACTCCCAAGATCTCGTAATAATCCTTTTTCCCCGCCCTCATAACCACCTTATCGCTCCCTTACCCCAAGCGTAAACATACCCAACAAGAAGGACCAATATAAAGAAACCCCCCTCAATCGCCGCCAAAACCTTCAAATCCCCCACATGCAAAGCCCAGGGAAACAGCAAAATTGCTTCCACATCAAAGATCAAAAAGATTAAAGCTATCAAGAAATACTTAACCGCGAGCCTACCCTTTGGCCATTTTCCCGGCTTTACACCAGATTCGTAAGGCTCAAGCTTCTCCTTATTTGGCCTTTTAGGACCCAATAGGAAGGAAAGGATCACGCCTGAGTATCCCAAAATCAGGGCAATGAGAAACATTACACCCAACTTCCAAAGTTCGGACATAGCAGATTATTTTAAGGCGGACGGGTTTAAAATAGCGGGTTAATGAGGCACCTTTTGGACATTGAAAGCACATCCGTAGAGGATATATTGAAGATCCTTGATACCGCCGAGATCTTCCTTAAAGTCCTTGATCAGCCCTCAAAAAAGCTTCCTACATTAAAGGGTAAAACCGTCCTCCTTATGTTCCTTGAACCATCAACGAGAACGCAGATTTCCTTTGAGATGGCGGCAAAAAGGCTTTCGGCGGACACCGTAAGCTTTTCTCCATCAAGGTCCTCCATGCAAAAAGGGGAAACCCTATTGGACACCATCCTTAACCTTCAGGCTATGGAAATAGACGCCATAGTCGTTAGGGCTACATCTCCGGGAACTCCCCACTTCTTGGCAAAGCATACCAACGCAAGGGTGATAAACGCGGGGGATGGTGCTCACGAGCATCCAACCCAAGCGCTTCTGGATGCCTTTACCGTTAGGAAACATCTGGGTAGGTTGGAAGGGTTAAAAATTCTAATTGTTGGGGATATTTTGCATTCAAGGGTTGCCCGTTCAAACCTTTTCCTTTGGAGGAAGTTCAACTGCGAAGTTTATTTCTCCGGTCCCCCCACCTTGGTTCCTAAGGAGTTTGAAAAGCTGGGGGCGAAGATAGTTCAACTTGATGAGTATATTGATAAGGTGGATGTGATAATGGCGCTGAGGCTTCAGAGGGAGAGGATGGAGGGAAGTTTTATACCCTCCCAGAGGGAGTATAGGATGTTCTGGGGAATCACATCCGAAAGGCTCATGAGGATACCGGAAAGTACCCTAATAATGCACCCGGGACCGGTAAATTGGGGGATGGAGATGGATTGGGAGGTGAATGAAAGGAGGAACACGGTTATATTGGATCAGGTTAGGAATGGGGTTGCGGTGAGGATGTCGGTACTTTACCACCTTTTGGCGAGGGAAAAATGATGGGGATCATAAACTCACCATATAAGGCGCTGACCGTGAAGAAAATTTCAATTGCCCTAATTTTCCTATCCTTAGGCCTTGCCCTTTATTCCCTCTTCACCTACCTAGCCTATTTCTCTTCAGGCCTTGACATTTTTAGGGTTTGGGAGATCCACCGCTTCTTCCCCGTACCCACATGGGCTAAAACCTTTCCCGAATTCATAGCGGAGAGGGGTGGGGACGTATTCTTTAGGACGGATTTTGATAGGTTCAACCTTATGGGTAAAGCCCTATGGTTCTTGGGGATATACCTCTTGGTATTCTCCTACTTTTGCGCGGGTATAGGGATCTCAAGGCTTACCCTTGAGGAAAAGAGGGGGGATCCCTTCTATCCCTTCCTTGATGCCCTTAAGGAATCCTTTAAAAAATCCGGGCTTTTTATAACCACCACCCTAACCCTCCTCTCCTCCTTCTTTCTTTTGCTATTCTTCCACCTCTTATTCTCCTTCACCGCCAACTTTAAACCTCTCTTTTACCCAACCGCAATAATCCTTATCTTCGCCTTCCCCTTCCTTTTCATCCTCTCCGCAATGTTCCTTTATATGCTCGTCGGTTTTCTCGTTGGGATCATATACGGTCCAATAACCGCCACATCCTTTGAGGGAGACACCTTTGATATATTCTACGAGGGCTTTACGGTTCTGAACGAGAGGCCCTTCAAAGCCCTATTCCTTGAACTCCTTAACCTTATAGTTAGCCTTGCGGTTTTCTCCGCCTTCTCCTTCCTCTTCCTTAGGGCCGTTATACTCACAAGCAAAATCCTAACCTTCTTTGCCCCGAGCCTGAAGTTTTTACTCTATCCTAACATAGACCTCGGCTCCCTACCCCAACTTCACCCATACCTTTCTAATTTCCTCTCCCTCATCCTTCCCAAAGAGTTCTTGGTTTTCGTCGGAACCCCCATACCAACGCCCCTGACGGACGCTTACTCAAAGGTCCTCTCCCTCTGGTATGTCTTCGCCCTAATTTTATGCCTTGCGGTTTTTGTTAGCTTGAGCTGGACGGGTAGGGTTTTCGTTTATAGGGAGCTCGTTAAAGATAAGGATGGGATAGATATTTTCTCCATCAAGCCCAAGCTACTGAATTTCAAGGAGGAAGCCGAGTCCAAGTCCGATTAGGGGATTGAATACTTTCCTTTTATTTTCAATCAATTCTGAGAGTTCGTAAGCCTTTACCCTCTCAAGGGATGCGGTAAAGAACCAGGGGTTATCCTTTGCCTTGTAATATGCCGAAAACCTGAAGGATACCGGGTTTTTGTCCCCTTCCCTAAGGACCCCAAGACCCGCTGAAAACTTAAAGGACCTAAAGTTATAAATACCCTCAAGCCTAAGGCTCTCGTACCCCTTATAGAACGCCAAGACCTTTAAGAAGGAAGAGGATAAACCCAAACCGAAGGATGCGTTTTTAACGAGGTAAAGCCATGAACCCCATAACCTTAGATCCACCCCAAGGAAAACCTCCATCCTGTCGTCAGGGGGAAGGGTTTGACTTCCGCTTATATAATCCTCAAAGTACCCCCTAAGGATGTAAGCCCCGAATTCCACCTTCCTCGTCTGTCTTGGCGTTGAAATTACGGGTTGTATGTAAGTTCTTTCTTCTTTCTCCGCTTTGTCCTCATCTTCCCCTTTGTTTTCCGTGCTATCCTTCCCTATGTTTAAGAGCTTTTCAACGGTTTCCTTGTTGTAATTGTCATCAAATAGGGAAGGTTTGAGCTTGTAAGCGGTGTTATACTCCCTTTCCGCTATTTTGTACGCGTTATACTTGTAAGCCAAAAAGCCGTAAAAAAAGTGCCCCTCCGCGTAATTGTCATCCATCTCTATTGCCTTTTGTGCGTGTTGTATGGCGGAGTTGTAATCCTCAAAGAACAGCGCCTTTATCAGGCCCCTCCCGAGCTCCTCGTAAGCCTCGTAAAGTTGCGTCCCCGAATATTTCCCCTTAAATTCCCTTATCTCAACCTTTTTCAGGACCTTCCTTACAACGGATGAAGGTACCGCGTAAGATATAGCCTCCCTCCCCATACCCTCCTTTGCGAAAATCACCCCCACAACCTCCCCGTTCCTATCCAAAACCGGTCCCCCGCTATTCCCCGGATTTACACTCATATTAAGGGATATGGGATTAGCACCCTTATCGGATGCTACAAATCCAAACATAACCTTAAGCTGGTTGTCGTGATAGGAAGTTCCAGGGTATCCTAAGGCCGCCACCGGCTCCCCCTGACTTAAGCTATCCCTTGAGGATAACCTTAACGTCTTGAAGTTCTCCCCTGTCACCTTTATCACCGCTATATCGTTATCCGGGTCGTCGTATATAACCTCAGCAAAATATAGCCTATCAACGAGCTCCTTGAAATTCGTGGCGGTAGGTCCCGGTAAAATCACCGCTATAACCCTCCCGTTCCTTACAACGTGGCTGTTTGTTATAATCTTCCCGTTTTTATCAATAAAGAAGCCCGAGCCCGTCACCACGTTCCAATCAACCGCAACATCCCCTACCGACCTAAGCTTTGGCAAACCGAAGGATATGATCCTAACCACCGCATCCTTTTTATCCTTCGTAAGTAAGGCATCCCAATTTGGCAAAGTTATCTGTCCTAAAATCACGAGCATATACAAATATTTTAAAGGGGCTTTAAATCACACTGAAGGGGTAATTCCATAGGGCGGATAGGTATAAAAGTTCCTCCCGGGTGTTCCTCCTAAATCCCACCTCCACGTCCCTCAAGGCATGTAAAAATCTTCGGAAACTTGATATATCCCCCGAATAAAGGTAAATTTCCGAAACCTTGAAATATCCGATCCTCAAAAAAAGTCCCTTCCACTTACCAAACATCTCCAAACCGCGATTTAGGGCGGATATATCCCCAAAGATCACCCTTTCCCATATATCCAAAGAAATTTGAAGGTCCTCCCCCATTTGAAGTAAGCTTTTTGCTATTCCCGGACTTCCCTCCGAGATCTTATATAAAATTTCGTCGTAAAAACCTATAACCCTTGAGAAGTCGGATGGGGATAAGGGGTAGAACCTAACCTTTATAGCCCTGGACCTTATGGTGGGAAGGACGAAGGTGGGCTTTGATGAGATCAGGATAAAGAAGGTATCCTTATAACCCTCCTCAAGGACCTTTAAGAGGGCGTTTTGACTCTCAAGGTTCGCGTTCTCTATGTTCATAATTATCACCACCCTCCTTTTAAACTCAAAGGGGGATTTTGAAAGTTCCGCCTGAAGCTCCCTAATTTGGGAGATCTTTATCGTTAGATCTCCTTCAATGTTATAAAACTCGTCCGGCCTGGGTTTCCCGGGTTGGGGTTTTATGTCAGAAATTATGAGAAGATCCGGGGACTTAAGGTTTCCGAAAGCCTTACAACCATAGCATTCACCGCAGGGTTTCTCTTCCGATGAACATACCAAAGACTGGGCGAACTCAAGGGCCAATGTGGCTTTTCCCACACCCGGAGGACCGTAGAACATTAAGGTGGCTTTGTTATTTATTAATTTTGACAGTATTCCCTTTGCGGTTTCCTGACCGATCGTCCTTTTAAAGTTTAGAAGTCCCATCCGAAGGATAAGACGAACCTTCCGGGAAAAACTATGCCCCTCTCATCCACGGGGAAAGCCCAATCGAGCCTGATGGGGATATAAAATGGACTTCCGAAGCCCAACCTTAATCCGAACCCCAAATCCGCAAAGACTTCGTAATCCTTACCCAAAAACATAAAGTTTATAGGGTAAAAGTAGTTGTATCTATCCCCCACTGGTTCATCCCCACTGAACCAAGCGTTTCCAACATCAAGGAATAATAGGGCTCTAAGATTTCTAAACTCCAAAGGTAGAAAACCGAACCTCAACCTGTCAATGAAGGGAAACCTGAGCTCGGTGGTGTATTGGACGAGGTTGTTTCCCATAAGGGCGTAAACGTACCTTCCTTCCTCCGCATCGTAAAAGATATAGTAAGGTTCGGGGTATGCCCTTATACCGAAGGGACCGCTTGCGAAGAATAGCTCCGCGTGTTTCCCAAAGCTCTTGGCGGATATGAAAAGGTTCGCCCAAATGGTCCGGGCTGTCAAGCTCTTGAACGCCATGCCCACGAATTGGAGGGAGGTATTGAAAATCTGGGAGGATGGCAAATATGAGGATAAACCAAAGTGCCACCTTATACCTTCGGCGGAGCCGTACTGGTTAATTATCGCATCGTCGTAAAAGAAGCCTAAAAACCCATCAAACCCCTTCGGATACTCGATCTTGGGTATTATGCAATCCGGCCCAAAGTTTATCCCGCAGTAGTATTCGAAGGTATCGATGTGAAGCTTTACCCATGTGTTGTAATGGTAGGAAATTCCGGTTTCAAGCCTGAAGAACCTGTTGAAAGGGTAAGATGCGAAAAGGTCCGCCCCAAGCCTCTTCTCAAAAACAAAGTAGGGCCTGAAGTACCTAACGTAAAAGAGCTGGTAAAGGTTTAAGCCCTTGTCTATCCTCCCCTTGAAGTTGTAGTAGTTTATCAAAAATTGGGAGTTTTCTATGCTACTTGACTGCCCTATTATCTGGGCTATTATCCAATTGTCCCCGGGAATATCAGAAAACAGCATAACCAAGGCACCAACGGTTCCATAAAGGCTTGAGTAAGAAAGTCCCCCATAAGCTAAGTCCAAACCCAAGGTGAAACCCAGAGGTTCCTTAACCGCTTCAATATCCTTCTCCTCCACGAGGGTCCCCTCCTCGCTTTCAAGGGCCACCTCCTCCCCATCCTCCGGGAACTTTAAGAAAAAGAATACATCCCATCCCCCCTCCCAAAGGGCGCTCATAACCCACCTTCCCCCCTCCGAAATATCGTAATCTCCGATCTCCGTAAAATATCTCGTTAAAATCTTCGCCTTTCCGTTTTCAAGGGAGAAAAGGTTGGCGCACCCTTCGTATTCCGCTATAAAAACTATCCTTTCCCCAACCCTTTTAGGCTTCTTTAGAAATCTCCTATATCCGAAAACCCTTTCCTCCTTACCGCTTAGAGTTTTCTTGAATATGGCGTAGCTTCCGATTTTACCCATTTCGTTTTTATCGCTTACAAAAATAAGCGTACTATCGTCAAACCAGCTCGGATCATCTTCCGTAAATGGATCGTTTGTTATGTTTTTTATCTCACCACTTTGTAGGTCAAGGACGAAAACATCGGGTATTCCGTTTTTGTACCCCACAAAGGCAAACCTTTTACCATCCGGCGAGATCTCTCCACTGTGCGCCCCATCAAAACCCCTAAGCTCAAACCTCTTAATCCTCTTAAATCTCCTCAAATCATAAACGCTCACTATGTCGGAATATGTCCCTTGGGATATCACCGCAAGTAGGTTGTCCCTTGAAATGCTTAGTGAGGGTTTAAGAACGTGGAGGTTTTCAAAGTCCGGCGATCTTTCACCCTCCTGTAGCATTCTTAGCTTCCTGTTTGCCAAATTCAAAACCCAAACCCCCATCCTACCCTTCCTATCCGAGATGAAGGCTATGTATGAGCCATCTGGGGATATCGTCGCGCCCACGTTCATAAAGGAATTGTCCCTCCTATTTGTTATCCTTTTGGCATCCGTAGGGAAAACGTATTTTCCGAAAACCTTCAAAACTTTACCTTTTATGTACGCGGAGAATTCTTCGGAAATCTCCGCAAAGTTCTTACCCGTTATCCTGTTTAAAACCGCGTCTATGTTCCCACCCAAACCCAACCTGATAAAATCCCTAACCGCCTTCTCCCCGTAAGCGTCTTCCAAAAACTTGAAAAAAGCTTGCCCGTACCTGTAGGATATGTATCCCGAATAGTATCCCATCTCCTCAAGACTTGGAAGCCTGAGATTTACAACAAGGTCCCTCATATAAACCTCTGTCCTCAGGCTCCAAGGTTCGGCGAGGTACTCTGCCATACCCTCTATGAACCATTGCGGAGGTTGGGATTGACCTATCAAACCACTTAGACCCCTGCTATAGCCAAACTGAAAAGCATGAACCAGCTCGTGCCTTAACACATGCCTAAATTCTTCGTAATTCCCAGCAAAAGGAACCACGACCCTCCTCTTAAAACCCTCCGTAAAGCCCCCTACACCTTCCGGCACTATGTATGGTGATACGTTGGTTTGCTGAAAATCCTTATAGGATACGTATATCAAAACTGGGATCTTTTCCCCGCTTTTTATCGCCCCCGGAAAATAGTCCTTAAACTCGTTGAAAGCCTCTTCCAAAACCAAGGATGCAAAATCCGCCAAAGCCTCCCCACCCTGATAGTGGTATATCTTGAAGTGTTCCGTATCCAAAACCTTCCACTTTATATCCTTAGCCTCAACCTTGTTCTGCCCAAAAGACCACTGCGAAAGTAGGAAAATTATCATCTCTTCTTCGCCTTTAGCCTCTTAAGCCTGAACTTATCTTCCCTCTCCCTATCCTCAAGGACCTGCCTTATGAACTTCATCTCCGCTATTATTTGTGGTATAACCCTTTGCTCAAGGGTATTTACCCTCCTTGATGTCTTCCTTATTTCACCACCAAGCTTCTTTAGCTTCGCCTCCAAGGGCACAAGTTCAAAGATCTTCTGTATTAGCCTCTCGTAAACGCTTGCGGTTAGGTCTATCCTTGAGGTTACCGTGATAAGGGAATATCCCCTTTCCTTTGACTTTTTGATGAGGTTCTCCGCCTTAAGTTCGGGTATCCTAACCCCCCAAACCTTAACCTCCGTTTTTTTAACGTTTATCTTGCTACCTATGGATAAGGACGCGGATCTTAGAGCTTCAGGACCATCGTACCCCAACGCCAAGGAAAGTACCCCTATCGCCCTCTTTGCCTGCCTATCAATCTCCCTATGGGTTTCAACTATTGGTAAGAGAAGTTTCTGAAATTCCCTCAAAAGGGCATCCCTCTTTTTCCTCAGAAGGTCCGCACCCTGCTTTGCTATCACCAACTGCCTCTTCCTCGCCAAAAGATTCATCCTCGTGGGACTAACCCTTTGCATAGTTTGTGTATTTTAAGGGGGCAATAAGGGAATTGGACATTGTTATAATACTTTGCTATGAAAAGGTACCTTTTACGCACTTCTGCGCTATGGTTAGGGGGCTAATATTAGCCCTCTTAAGTGTGTCCCTCGTCGCCCTATTCACAGAGTACGCTTACGCTCAGGTAGTAAAATTCGCAAAAACTTACGGGGGAACAAGCGATGATTTCGCTTATTCCGTTCAACAGACATCCGACGGCGGATACATAGTGGCGGGTTATACAGGTTCCTTCGGTGCGGGCGGTAATGATTTTTTCCTCATCAAGACGGCTACTAACGGGAACGTACAATGGGCTAAAACTTACGGGGGAACAAGTAATGAGTTCACTTATTCCGTTCAACAGACATCCGACGGCGGATACATATTGGCGGGTGAGACAGGTTACAAAGTTTTCGTTATCAAAACGGATGTGAACGGAGATATAGGTTCGTGTTCAATAGTTAGTAGCGCAATCCCAACTTTAGGAATAATTTCACCAAGGGTAGATGTAGCTTCTCCTTCCGTTTCCTCCCCAAGTCTAAGCGTTAATTCCGTATCTCCCACAGATACATCTCCAGCCCTCATGATTTTAATACCCTGCCCTTCAACCATCTCCGAATCCTGCCAAATTGCAAGTGGTCTTATAACACCATACAAAGGTGGGATAAAGGTTAGCGGATCTGGAGAGTTTGAAGTGAAGGTTTATAACGTGAGCGGGGTTATGGTTAAGTCCATAAAGGGTAAGAACGAAGTTAAGCTTGAGCTTTAAAGGGGCGTGTATTTCGTGGAGGTTATCTCGCGTGGAAAGGTAATAAGGGAAAGGGTGGTGATCAGGTAAAAAACCCTTAAAACCTTTGGGGGGTGGGTGAAAGCCCGCCCCCTTTTTTTATTTTCTCGCAAAAGAACATTTAACCCTTAAGGGACACTTTCCACATAACGGTTCCTTTTTGCAAAATCTCTTGCCAAGTTCATCAATTAAAGCGTGCATCTCCCTTAGGTAAAATAGATCTTCAAAGTGCAAAATTCCCCTGATTTCTCCCTTTTTTGGCAGAAAACCGAAAAACCTCCCAAACCACCTTAGGGTGTATTCGTCAACGACGAAGGTTGGAAAATTATACGCGTAAAGCATTATAACGTCCGCGGTCTCCTCGCCAACCCCATAAACCTTCAAAAGTTCCTCCCTACTCAAATTCCCGGATCTTAAAACCCCCAATATCCCCCTCAGGGTTTTGATTTTTCGTTTCACAAAGGCGGTGGGTTTTAAAAGTTCTTCCAAAACCTCATCATCAAACTTCAAAAGATCCTCCAAGCTCCTTATTCCCATCTGTTTTAAATTCTCCAAAACCCTTTCAACATTTTTCCAGCTTACGTTTTGCGTCAAAACCGCCCCCAATATCACCTCATCCTCAACGCTCGCAATTTTCCATATCCTTGGCCACCAGTTTTGCCTACCAAATGCGCACAAAAGTTTTAGGAAAGCCCAATAAACCTTTTCCTTAAGATCCATATTAGCAGGGAAAGGATCGGGCAGAGGTAAGGGAAAAGGAAACCAAACGAAACGAAGGGTGTCCTATGCTCGTAAAGTTTAACGCTCCCCACTATGCTACCCCTCGTGTAGAGTTCCAAGCTTTCCACCACCCTACCCTCCGGGTCTATTATCGCGGAAATTCCGGTCTTTGCGGACCTTATTAGATACCTACCCGTTTCCACCGCCCTCGGGATCCCTAAATAAAAGTGTTCAACGGGTCCCAAGCTTTTCCCAAACCATCCATCGCTCGTTATCACCGCCAAAACGTTCGCCCCGTTATCGACCAACCTTTTACCTATACCGCTAAATATGGATTCGTAGCAAATCATAACCCCTATTTTCAAATTACCGTAGCTTATCGGATAAAAACCCCTGCCCCTACTGTAATTCCCCTGCCCGAGCTCTATCTCCCTGATAAATTCGGGTAAGAATTCATAAAAAGGTAGGTTTTCACCGAAAGGTACAAGGCGCACCTTATCGTAAAACCCCACTATTTTACCGCTCGTATCCACCAACAAAGCCCTATTGTAGTACCTAAGGATCGTATCCCTCTCAACCCCTCCGGTCCCAAAGAGTATAGGAGCCTTTGTTCTCCCCAAGATCTCGGAAACTATCTTTTGGGAGTTTTGGGAATGTGTGTGTATTCCGGGAAATGCGGATTCGGATGCTACAACGAGGTCTAATTCCCCCAAATTTTCAGTTATTTCCCTATAAGCCTTGAAAGTCTCCTCCCATTCCTTGGGATCAAAATCTAACCTCGGGAGGATGTTGGGTTGCAAAATCGCGACTTTTATCTCACCCGAAGGCTCGGGTAATTTATAAACGAAATTCCAAAGAATACCGAAGAAGAGCATTATTAGCGCCGAAATTATAGACCTCAAACTCCAGAGGGATATTAAACCCCCAACAAGGACAACGAAAAAACTTAAGAAATAAACGCCAAATAGGGCGGAAAGTTTCAAAAAGGGTGAATTTACCAAGCTCTCCCCCACCAAAGCCCAAGGGTAGGACAGATCCCCCAAATTTTCCCCCCTTATGAACTCTAAGGATACGAAGAGAAATGAGCCGAAAAGAACCGCTGTTAAACCTTTAAACCTTGAAACCGCCCAACCCCAGAAAGCCCAAATAACGGAAAGGATTATGGACATAGTTAAAACCCCCAAAAGTAGAAGGGGTCTTATATTGTTCGGAACATCAAGGTTGTAGATCCATAGGGAGTGGAAGAGCCAATAGGGTAAAGCTATAAAAAAGGAGAGGAAAAAGGGATTGCGACTTTCCCTTAAAGCCTTGAACCAAAGGGAGAAACCCAAAAAGGGAAGGAGGGGAAGGAAAAAGGGCGAATTCCCAAAAATTATGAAAGCCGACGAAAGGGTGGCGTAAAAACTACTTTTCTGAAAGGATATTTTCAACCTTTATTGTGCTATATGGCACAAGATTTTTGGATATCAAGTATTCGTTCATCTTCTTGAAGTCTTCAAGGTTTGTTGGGATAACAACCTCCGGTAATTCTTTAAGGTTTAGTCCTAAACGGTTTTTAAGTATGTTCTTTGCCTCCTGGGGGTTTTCCTTTAAGTACTTCACCGCGTCCCTTACGGTGCCCTTTATCCTATTTATAGCGTCCTTCCTCAAGGATGCGTTAACCGCCGATGTTATTCCCATACCCTGAATTATGGGTACATCCTTCGGAAAGACCACTTCCCTCTTTATCACCTTATAACCCTTAGCTTCAAGGTAAGATAAAAGGGGTTCCACCGCGTAAATCGCATCCACCCTACCCTGATCGAGGGCGCTTTCCATCTCCTCAAGGGTTAAACCTACAAAATCCACCGCGGTATCCCCACCCAGCTTTAAAACCTCCTCCAACAAAACGTTATACCTCGTGTTTTCGATGTATCCGATCCTTTTTCCGCTCAATTTCCCCAACTTAAGCGTAGTATCCTTAACCACCAACCCATCCCCGTAGGATTTCACATAATACAAAACCCTGATGAGGCTTAAATCTCCCGCATTTTTAAAGATAGTATATGTGTAATCTATTCCGAAAAGGGCGTAAAGGCTTCCCTTTATTGTGTTTTCAAGCTCGTCAAGGGGCCTACTTACCTCGTTCGGCTTAAACTTTACGCCGTAATTTCCAAAAATTCCCTTCTCGTACGCTACCCAATAAGGTAGGCTAGATATATCCTCTATTGTCGCCAAATTTACCTCAATCTCCTTGGGTTTCTGCCCGGGCCTTGCGAGGATGATTATTAGGATGATGGCGAGGATCACATTCACCGTCGTTATGATGATGTTTTGCTTTTTGAGATCCATAGGCGGGTATTATAGGGTTGCACTTTAGGTTTCAGGCTTAGAATACCCAGGTTATGAAAGAGTATCCATTTTCTAAAGGTTTGGAGGATGTGCCAGCTGCGGAGAGCGTTTTAACATATATAGACGGTCAGGAGGGTAAGCTTTACTACCTTGGGATTCCCATAGAGGAATGGGCAGAAAACTCCACATACGAAGAGGTGGCGCTATCCCTACTTCTAAGGAGGCTTCCGACGAAGGGGGAGCTGAAGGTATTTGACGCGGCTTTGAGGAGCTCAAGGGACCTACCCGAAGAAGTGATAGAGTTTATTTACGATCTTCCCCCCCAAACCCACCCCATGAGCGCCCTGAGATCCGTGGTATCCCTTCTTGAATCTTACGACGAGGATGCAAAGAGGGACGACCTTGACGCGAAGTTCAGGATAGCCTTAAGATTAATAGCGAAGTTTCCAACCATAGTTGCCTACTTTGACAGGGTCAGGAAAAACCTTGACATAGTAAGGCCCAACCCCTCCCTCTCTCACGCGGAAAACTTCCTCTATATGCTTACGGGTAAGATTCCCACCAAGTACGAAAGTAAGGTTATGGATGTTGCCCTAATACTCCATGCGGACCACGAGATGAACGCTTCAACCTTTTCCTCCATGGTCGTCGCATCAACGCTATCGGATATGTACTCCGCCATAGTTGCGGGGATAGGGGCACTGAAGGGACCCTTACATGGGGGAGCAAACGAAGCTGTCTTAAAGATGTTTGACGAGATAGGCTCGGTTGATAACGTGGAAAAGTACATAGAGGAAAGCTTGGCACAGAAGAAGAAGATAATGGGATTTGGGCACAGGGTATATAAGGCTTACGACCCAAGGGCGAGGATATTGAAGAAGTTCGCGGAGGAGCTTTCAAAGGAGAGCAAATACTATGAGATTGCGGTAAAGGTTGAGGAGTATATGATGAAGAAGGTGGCTCAGAAGGGAATATTTCCCAACGTGGACTTCTATTCCGGAATAGTTTATAACGCCCTTGGAATAAGCACGGATCTGTTTACCCCCATATTCGCAATATCAAGGGTGGCGGGTTGGGCGGCTCATGTTTTGGAATACCTTGAGGATAACAGGATTTTCAGGCCATCATCAATATACAAGGGGGAGCTGGATAAGAAATATATACCGATTGACCAAAGGTAGTTGAGGGTATTACATATCTTAACCGCATGTCCGTATAGCGAGGAGGAGGCGGAGGTTTTAACGCCTTGGCTTTGGAAGATTTTAAGGGAAGTTGAGAGGAAAGGGGTAAAAGTAGAGCTTTTTTGCCCAAGGTATTTGGGAAGGGAGGGGGAGGGGTTTGGGAATTTTTACGTTCATCGTTTTCCCTACTTTTTCCCCAAGGGGGAAATTTTGGGATATAAAACCGCCATCCCCGAGCTTTTGAAATTCAACAGATGGGCAAAGTTCCTAATACCCTTCTACATAACATCGGGTTTTTTAAACGCCCTTATCCTCTCGGGAAAGGAAAATTACGATGTGATCCACGTTCACTGGCCCATACCCCTCTCCCTATTTTCCCTACCCTTCAAGGTTAAGGGGACACCTGTGGTGCATTCTTACTATACCGCGGAGATAAAACTTGCGGAAGGTCTCGGAATATTAGGGAAAGCTTTAAAAATTTTGGTTAAAACCGCGAACGTTAAAACCGCAATATCAAGTTATTCCGCAAAACTTTTAGGTGAGGAAAACGTTATAATACTTCCCTACTCTTCCGCCCTTGAATTTAAGGAATTTTTCCCACCAAAAGAAAAGCCGAAAAATCCGAGGATCCTTTTCGTCGGGAGGCTCGTGGAGAGGAAGGGGGTAATTTACCTGATCTGGGCTATGAGGATATTGAAGGAAAGGGGGATAAGGGCGGAGCTTAGAATCGTGGGGGAAGGTCCCCTTATGGAAAGCTTGAAAAATTCCGCAAAGGATTTGGATTCCGTTAAGTTCTTGGGAAAATTGAGTACTGAAGATCTGATGGAAGAGTACAAAAGGGCGGATATATTCGTTTTACCTTCAATAGTGGATTCAAGGGGGGATACAGAGGGGTTGGGGGTCGTACTGCTTGAGGCTTTATCCTTCGGACTTCCCGTTATAGCGGGCAATGTGGGCGGGATTCCAGATATAGTTGAGGATGGAAAAACCGGAATATTGGTCCCAGAAAAGGATCCGGTGGCGATCGCGGATGCCATAGAAAAACTCCTTTCAAATTGGGAAGATGCGAAGTTGATGGTATTAAGGGGACAGGATATGATAAGGGAAAGGTTCTCTCCTGAAAAAATAGCCGATAAACTTGTAAGGATATATGATCATCTTCACCGCGGTTCCCCCATCCTCCAGATGGGATGAGGAAAGGATAAGGAAGAGGGCGGAAGAGTTCGTAAGGATCTTAGAAAGTGCGGGCTTGAGGATAATGAACATTCCCGAGGTTCCCCAGAGGGAAAAGGTTTCACCGATTGAGTTCTCAAGGGTAATAAAGGGAATAAACGAAAAGATGGATGTGATAATTGACAAGGTTGTTTCAAAAGGGGACCTTGAGGAAAATTTCAGGGAGATATCCGAAATTACGGACAAGGTTGCTTTGGTTAATATAGGTGAGAAGGAGGGGGTGGTTAGATTGGCAAAGGGTTACTTTAGGGAGGTTTATGGAATAGCGATATTTTCAAGGGAAGGTGAGGATTTTAGGCTTTTTAAGAGAACGGTTTGGGGATTTGACGGATTTATTTCCCAAATAATATTTGAGACGGAAAGCTTGAAAAGGACCCTTGAAGGTTATTATGGGCTTTGCGAGAGGGAGGGGATAAAACCCGCCAAGATCTTTGTAAGCATCGCGCCCATAAGGGGGGAGAGGGATATAAATTTTGTGGAGGGATTCAGGGTGGAAATCCCGGAAAATGTTAAAATGGAAATTTTGGTTGGGAGGGGTTTGGAAGTGGCAAAAGCTTTAGCGGAAGAAGTATTATCCTTAAAGCTTGGAATAAACGTTGAGCACGTTATGATGGACAATTTGCCACTTGCCGGGGAGCTTTTGAGGTGGCTGGTCAATCGGGAAACTCAAAATCGTACCATTTCTTAGATGCCTCCCAAATTTCAAGGATCATCTCAACGAAGTTTTTGTAAAATTTTAAGGGTATTTGCGTGCTTGCATCGGATAGGGCTTTTACTGGATCCGGATGAACCTCGGAAAAGATCCCATCAAAACCCACCGCAATGGCTCCCCTTGCCAAGTGTGTTATCAATTTTCTATAACCACCCGAACCCTCCGAGATCCCCGGCCTCTGTAAGGAGTGGGTTGCATCGTATACCACTTTTGCCCCATAACCCCTCAACCAAACCGCATTCCTAAAATCAACCACGAGATCGTTATATCCAAATGTTGTTCCCCTCTCGGTTATCCAAACCTCACCCCCCACACTCTTAACCTTTTCAATCGCCTTTAACGCCTCATTGGGGGACATAAACTGCCCCTTCTTAATATTCACTATCTTGCCCGTCCTTCCTGCTAAAACGAGCATATCCGTTTGTCTTGAAAGGAAGGCGGGTATTTGTATCACATCAACAACTTCAGCAACCTTCGGTATATCGTGCATATCGTGAACATCCGTTAAAATTTTTAAATTAAACCTTTCTTTAACCTTCGCAAGGATCTCTAAACCTTTCTCCAAACCCGGTCCCCTAAACCCACCTATTGATGTCCTATTTGCCTTGTCGTATGAGGATTTAAAGAAAAACTCTATTCTTAAATCTTCCGAAATCTCCTTTAATTTTTCCGCGGTCTCCATAACCAAAGATTCACTTTCAATTACGCAGGGTCCGGCTATGAAGAAGGGTTTATCCATTGAGGTAAAATCTGGGCGATTTTGCCAAGGGATATAGCTTGTCCCCAATCCTTTCTATATCCCTTTCCGTTATAACCACTTCCTTATGAGCCTTTACAAGCAAAAATGGATATCCTTCTGGCGAGATATTTGCGATATGGGATAAGTAAATTCCTATCTCTTCCTTTGGGACGTTTAGGATCTCAACCTTGTAGGTTGAAACCGCCCCTGGCGTAAAGCGGACGAAGGTCTGATAAACTTCCACATCCAAAATTCCCACAAAACTCGAGGGCAGATACTTCTTTTTTTCTTCCAGGATTGCGGGTATGGGAGAGGCATAACCGGGCATCCCTCTTGTACAAGTATTGAACATCACCTGATCCGTCAAAAATTCCTTTATCCCCCAAGCTTTTACGAAATCCGAGGAGAAGGAATCCTTGGCTATGAAAAATATAGGGTTTTTGAGTTCGGTTAGCTTCCTTAAGGCGAGCAAGTATTCGTAATATAGGAGATTAATAACCGCGTAAGCTCGGATGGGTAGGCTTTCTTTTAAAAAGTTTTCCGCAAGATAAACAAAGGCGAAATCTTCCTTCCAAAAATTCCCTTCAATCTCTTCGGAAATCTCCGAGAGTTTTTCTTCGCAGTTTTCCAATTTCTCCCTTTCAACCCCCAAGTGGCTAACCCATTCATATGTTGGTTGCGGGGTTATTACGTCGCTTATAAAGGAGCCATCCAAAAGGATGATGTGATCGTCATTCGTGTCTCTCAAAATCCTCAAAAGGTTTTTTACTTCCGCCAACTTCATGAACATAGAAAGGAAGTCGGACAGGTGCTTCTGTCTGAAGAGGTTTTTTTCCATTATATCAACGAACGATAGCCCCCTATCATTTATCATTTCCCCATTCTGATAGAGTGCAAGTCCCGTTATAACGTATATTAACCCAAAATCCCTGACTGCGCTCTTGTAAGAACCATCAACCGCTATAAACGGCTTTTTTATGTTTCCCTTTGGAAATTCAAGCCAATCAACCTCTGCAAATTCTTCGCTTGAAGAACCCGAAAATAAAAGCCCCCTTAAATTCCCCTTTAAAAGGTTCTCATAAACCGAACTGTGCATTACCTTACCCTTATGGGCAGGGGATAGGCTTTACCCTTTATCAAAAGCATGGTTGAGAGGGGAAGGGCATCCTGAATTTTCAAGTATTTCAGGGCGTTAATCATCAGGAAGGCAGTTCCGGTATCGCTAACATAGGATGATGGTATGTAATAATAAGTTGCGGTGGGGGGTAAGTTCTTTATGTGGGGATCCTTATCGTTGAGCTTGAAGAAAACCTGTATTGAATCCGCCCCGGATACGGAGCTCCAGGAAACCCTTATGGAATCCCCGACCCTTATCCCGGTATCAACCGCTATGCTGTCCGGAGGATTTAATGCGGGAAGGCTGAATTTTATGCTTTCATTGTACTTGTTTGTACGTATGGAAATTTCCGTTCCGGCGGAAAGTTCTACGGGTTTGGGTATTCCGTTTGAATCCACAAGCATGTACAAACCCTTATCGGAAGAATAGCTTAACCTGGTTGAACCCACTAGAACCTCCGCGTTTGGATCTTCCTGTCCATCCACCAAGATCTTAAAAATCGCTGTCTCGTATTTTATGCTGTCAAGGAAGGAAGGGAAAGTCGGTGGGGTTATGTTGGAGGGAAGGAGAGAGTAAAGGCTCCTCAAAGCAGGTCCCGTGGATCCACCCACGCCGAACACGGAGGTATGGGAAACCTTGGTTTCCTTGCACCCGTATATTGCCAAACCCGCCAAAAGGAGAAAATAAAACCTCTTCATAAGATGGTATTATATGCCCGCTAACCTATCTCAAACATCACCTTCATTGCGGAGCCGTTCATTATAGCCTCAAAGCCCTCCTTGTACTCATCGAGGGTTATCCTGTGGGTAATAAGGGGTTCCAGATTCACCTTTCCACTTTCAAGAAGGGCGGTAGTTTTTACCCAAGTTGAGAACATCTTCCTTCCCGTTATCCCGTAAAGGGTTATCCCCCTCATTATTACGGAGTTCATCGGGAAATCTATCCTGTTCTTCCCGTAAAGTCCAAGAAGGCCAACCCATCCACCGTTTGTTAATAGGTTTAGGGCATTCTCTAAGGCGTTGGGATTTCCGGACATCTCAAGGACCACATCAACCCCCTTTCCCCCCGTTATATCCATAACCGCGCTCCTTAGGCTCTCTATCTCGGGATTTATGGTGTAATCCGCCCCCATCTTCTTTGCTATATTCAACCTAAAATCGTTTATGTCCGTAGCTATAACTTTTCCAGCCCCTACAGCCTTTGCTATTGCAACCGCCATCGCCCCTATTGGTCCAGTTCCCACCACCAAAACATCCGCACCAACTATATCACCCGCGAGGGCGGTATCCACCGCATTCCCCATAGGCTCCATAAGGGGAACCCAATGTTTTGGTATTGACTCCGGTATCTTCCAGACGTTTTCCGCGGGTATGGTCATATATTCAGCGAAGGCTCCATCCCTATGGAAACCCAAGATCTTTACGTTCTTACAAACATGCTTCTTTCCTATCCTGCACTGATAACACTTTCCGCATGCTATGTGGGTTTCAATCCCGACGAAATCCCCAACCTTTAAGCCTTCAACCCCCTCACCCATCTCCACTATTTCCCCTGCGGATTCGTGCCCTATGATCCTTGGGAATTTTGTTATCTCGCTTTGGGCAAACTCATCCCATTTGTATATATGCACATCACTCCCGCATATTGAGGCATATTTTACCTTTATTAAAACCTCACCAAATTTGGGCTTTGGGACCGGAGCATCTATAAGCTGTAACCCCGGTCCCCCCTTCGTCTTGGCTAAAGCCTTCATATTCTACCAGGGTATAAAATCCTCTTTTGTTTTGCCCGAAATTTTCTTGGCAAAAGATGATATGAGCTTGACTGCCCCTTCAACATCCCTTATATCCACCATCTCGGAGGGTGAGTGCAAATACCTGCAAGGTATGGAAATTAATGCGGTAGGGATCCCTCCCCTTTCCAACTGTATAAAGTTCGCATCCGTTGGTGTTCCCTTAGGGGAAGCCTCAATCTGTACGGTTATTCCCTCCTCCCTTGCGGTCTCAAGCAAGAGTTCGAAAACAACGGGGTTTATGTTGGGTCCCTTTGCCAAAACCGGACCCCCACCGAGCTTTATATCCCCTATCGTTCTTTTATCAACGCCCGGATAATCCGTAGCCACCGTCACATCAACCGCTATGGCAATATCCGGGTTTAAAAAGTAAGAACTGGTCTTTGCACCCCTAAGACCTATCTCCTCTTGAACCGTGGCCACCGCTACAACCCTCGTCTCCCCGGGATTTTGAGCGTAAAGCCTTAGAGCTTCGAGGACAATAAAGGCGCCTATCCTATCGTCAAGGGCCCTTGAGACGAGCCTGAAATCTGTAAGGAATTCACCATCCCAATCCAAAACCCCATAATCCCCAACGGATATAACCTTCTCAAGATCCTCCTTTGTCATACCGAAATCCACCCATAGCTCCTCCATCTTAACCGCCTTATCCCTCTCCTCGGGCTTTAGAATGTGTATAGGTTTCCTCCCAATCACACCTTTTACCACCCTCCCATCCTTCCCTATGAACCTCACCCTCTGCCCCACCAGAACCTGTGGATCCCAACCCCCAACACCGCATATATAAACAAACCCATTATCGTCGATATACTGAACCATTAAACCTATCTCATCTATATGCCCCGCCAACATTAAGGTGGGTTTTCCATCTCCAAACTCCGCGTAAGTATTTCCATGTGTATCCGTATATACCTTCTTTGCGAAATTTTTTGCTTCCTCCCGCCAAACCCTTGAAGCCCTACCCTCATCTCCCGAAGGTCCAACTTGAGAAAGGAGCTTTAAAAGAAAGTCTTTGTTGATCATAAACGGGTATTATATGGATGCTCATCTAAGGATCGCTTTTTTCACCTTCCTTCTTTCAACAAAAAAATAGATTCCCCTTCTTGTTTCTTTTACTTTCCTTCCCAAAACATCATAAATTTCAAAGTTTTCCGTTCTTGTTCCTCCTTTCTCCACAAATTTAAGCTCCCTATCGGAAACATCAAACCCAACTCTTATGCTATCAATTAAGAATTTTGATGTACCCGCAAAGTTTGTGGAAACTACGAGGAGAATTTGGAAGCTGTCCATATAGGAAAGGTAAGGATTATAAAATTCTGAATTTATGGGAACTTCAACAAAATCCCCCCACATTTCTCTGTAAGGTCTTACGTAAATTTTTAACGTGCAACATGAAGGAAAATTCCCAAAAGTCTGAACCAGAGATAATGTGGATGTAAAAATCGGCGAGGGCTTTGGGGGCAGTAAAAAGTAAAACCTATTTTTTCTGTCGTAAATATTTCCGAAGATCTGGACGGATAAATTTCTTGAAGCCTTAACGGAATAAAGGTTGGTTTTTATTGAAGTATCAAAGAATGCTGGAGGACCAATGTTCCAATATATGCTTGAGCTATCTATTTCTTTCCTGGAAGAAAGAATGTCGGGCATTCCATCCCCATCAAAATCCATAACCAAAATCCCATAATTCGTACTTGAAGGTATTACCAGCTTGTTTGATTCGGAAAAGTTCCCACCGTTGTTAAAGTAAATAGTTATCCTACCGTTCCTCCAGTCGGAAAGGGGAGCCTTCTCACCAAAAATTACATCCACCCACCCATCTCCGTTTATATCGTAAGCCTGAACGTTCCTGCAATCCCTTAAAGATAAAAATTCATGCTTGTTGAATGGTGAATAACCCGTTTCTCTCCCCCACATAACCACCCCATAACCGTAAGCGCACCCTATTATGTCCAAATATCCGTCGTTGTTTAGATCCGCAACCGTGGCACCATAGGTTCCTACGGAATCAAAGGGGCTATCCTTGAAAAATATTGCATCAAAAAACGTTGAATCGAATCCGTATCCAAAGTTTTTATATACCTTAGGTGGGTATATGGGGGGAAAGTATCCTGGGTAGTATAGATTGCCGACGAAAACATCCAAAAATCCGTCCCTATTAAGGTCCGCTGGAAAAACGGGATGCGTACCCGCCCCGGGCAAGCAAACCCTGTTTGAATCGCTCCAACCCTCATCGGATCCCCAATATACCCAAGAGCATGCCAAAAGGTTGGAAAAATCGTAATCTCTCCAAACACCGGTTATTATATCCAGATAACCATCGTTGTTAAGATCCGCAACATAAGGCGTTTCGTTTGATGAGGGGAAAATAGTATCCACATTTTCCATATTAAACGGGTATCCGAAGTATATGAAAGTCGGAAGTAGGGAGGTTCTTGGGGACCTATTACTCATTGTTCCCATAACAAAATCCAAGTTTCCATCACCGTTTATATCCCCCACCCAAACCGCATCAGTACAAAAGCTGTCTATTATCTCCGCAAATTGGAAGGTTCCAAAGGAAAACGTCCTATCACCATTGTTGAGAAAGATGTGCGCGTAAGGATAACCATAATACCATTCGGAATTCATAAGGAAAACATCAACCTTCCCGTCGGAATTAAAATCCGGATCGTTCCCCAATATCCTCAACCCGCCTTTTATCCAAAAATGCAATCCGGGCTTCCAAAATATGGTATCTGTATTTGAAAAATAAACCTCGTACCCCCTCCTAAAGTCCGATGTATCCAAATTTATAAACACCAATGGCTCCCAAATCATTTGTTAAAAAGAGCATTTTTTGCCGCCTCGTTCCTCGCCTCCTTCTTATTTTTACCTCTACCCCAAAATACGCCATCTTTTATCTTTATCTCCGCCACAAACTCCCCGTTTTCCTCATAAAAAGAGACCCTTATTTTCCCCCTTTCCCTCTTCCTTAGCTCCTCCCAATAGTTCCTAAACTTTCCCCTGTTCCTTTCAAGAGCAGGGAAAACTTCCTCCTCCAAAAATTTGAAAGCACCTTCCAAACCGAATTTTATGTATATAAGCCCCGTAATAGCCTCAAGCATTGAAGCGTAAATGTAATCGCTAACTTGGTTCGTGTTTGCCACCAAAAGTTCCTTTAAATTTAGCTCTTCAACCGCATAGTATAGAGCCTTGTTGCTTTTGTATTCCGATATCATAGCGTAGATTTCCTCGAGATTTCCCTTATCGTAAAACTTCAGAACTAGGTAAAGGTTCAAAACCGCATCCCCTACCAGGGCAAGCTTATAAAAATCCCTATTTCCCAAAGAAGAATGATAAACCGCCTTTTTAAGCTCTTCCCCTTCTATCCCCTCAAGGAATTTCAAGGGATAATTTTAACGGCGTCGGTTGTATAATACCCGTTTGAAGGAGACGGTAGAGTTTATATCAAACTTCAAGAAAATAGCGGTAGTATCCCACGAAAGACCTGACGGAGACGCGGTGGGAAGCGTTCTTGGGCTTGTAAATTTTCTGGAAAAAATGGGATTTGAAGCCTTTGGGGTTCTAAAGGATGGTGTTCCTCATATATTCAGATTTATAAACGGATGGGAAAAAATCGTGAATTTTCTACCAGACTCGGAGGTTTATATCTTGGTGGACGCGAGCGATTGGAACAGGACGGGATTTGAAAAGCCGGATAAGCCCATAATAAGGTTTGACCATCACCTAACGGGTGAGAGGTATTCGGACAAGGACATTCTTTTAAACGGGCATCCAAGTGCAACATCGGTAATTTTGGACTTTTTGAGATTTTGGGATGAAAGCTTTATAGATTACGATGTCGCCCTGCCCTTATACGTCGGGCTTTTAACTGACACTGGGGGTTTCAAGAATAGGGACGGCACAAAATCCTTTGAGGATGCTATATATTTGGTGGGGAAGGGGGTGAATCCCAAGTGGGTTGCGGAGAAAGTATTTAGAGAGGTCCCCATTGAGAGTTATAAGCTCTTATCTTTAGCCTTAAAAACCCTAACCGTTGTGGATGAGAAGATAGCTTATATAATAGTTAGGAAAGAGTTCTTTGAGGAAACGGGGACGAACAAGGAGCACAGCGAGGAGTTTGTAGAATATCCCCTATCGGTAAAAGGGGTTATTGTTGCTTTTAAAATGGAGTGGGATCCGAGGGGTTATTGGAAGGTAGGTTTGAGAAGCAAGGAGGGGGGGCCAAACGTGGCAGAGATCGCACAAAAATTTGGGGGTGGAGGACATTACTTTTCCGCAGGTTGTAGGATCTTTGGGACGGAGGAAGAGGTGTTAAATGTCCTCATTTCCGAGATCAAGAAACATTTATAAGCAGGTTCCAAACATAATAAGTCTCAGTAGGGTAATTTTTGGAGCTTTTCTCATAAATTCCCTCCTCCATAAGGATCTCCGTTTATTCTGGCTTTCCTTATTTTTAACATTCATTTCGGATGCCTTGGATGGTTTCTTAGCCAGAAGGTTAAACGCGGTTTCCGATATTGGGAAAATTTTGGATCACGTCATAGATAAGGGGTTGATTTTATCCGCCTCATTTGTTTTGAGCTTGCTGTATGGCCTGCCCCGATGGGTATTTTTTTTGTTGCTAATTAGGGAAATTTTAACCATTATGGTTGCCCTGTACTTTAGAGTGAAAAGGGGTTCCTTCCCTTCCTCAAATCCAATTGGTAAGCTCTTTGGACTTTTCTCAACCCTCGTTTTAATAACCTTCTTTTACGACCTTGAGGTGAAGTTCATTATTCTGTATATAGCAGTAATTTTTATGTTTGTATCATCGCTTGCAAACCTTATATCCTTACGAGCTTAAAATTCTCTATGCGCTTTTATCCATTTTTCGCGATTTTTCTTCTTTGGTTCATCTTCTTCCTTCCCATATTTCAAGGTTCAACCCTTTTTGACGATACAATTGAAGAATTTTATCCCGCCTTTTATTTTTTCACGGAAAGCCTGAAGAAAGGGCAAATACCCTTTTTTAACCATCACCTCTTCTCCTCCTTCCCCTTCCTGAACGAACCCCAATATCTCGCACTAAATCCCCTATTTCTACTTCGCCACCTTTTTGGAATCCTAAACAACTCCCTTTACACCTACAACCTATTGGTTTCCCTAAACTACCTGCTTTCCCTAATTTTTGCTTATCTCTTTTTTAGGAAAAGGTTTGATGAAGGGATTTCACTTTTCGGATCGGTAGTTTATACATTTTCCATGAACCACATTACCACCATAGTCCATCCCCATGTTTTTGATCTCATCCCCCTTATACCCCTAATTTTTTACTTTTTGGATGAAAAACCCATGTTATCGGCTATAATTTTAGGGATTTCCTTCCACACCGGACACCCACAAAAACCCCTATACCTCCTTATCCCCATAATCCTATACCTTGTTTTTGTTAGAAGGTTTAAAGTCCTTATCCTTTACATTCTATCTTTACTACCATTTATCCTTTCCTATTACTTCCAAGTAAAGGACCTTTTCGCTTTCAGCGAGAGGATAAAATGGGATTTAAGGTCCCTCCTTGAATCCTCTTATCATATTGATAAGTTTGTATCCCTCATAATTCCCAAGTTTTACGGCTCAATAGAGGAGGGCGCGGTGTATGTGGGAGGACCTTATCACTTCTATATGCAAATGAGCATATACTTTTCAATCCCAGCCCTAATTTTGGGGATATACGGTGTGATTAAAAATTGGAAGATTTTTGAAATCAGGGTTTTTTCCCTATCAAGTTTAATACTTTTCTTCCTTGCCTTAGGTGATCAGAACCCCTTGATAAATCTGATATACTCCACAGGGTTAATAAAGGGTCTTAGGGATCCCGTTAGAGCCTTACATATCCTCCCGATCTTCGTTTCCCTATTTTCAGCTTATGGCTTAAAGTCCTTCCTGGAAAATGGGGATAAAGGGACAGCCTTTAGGATAATCTTATTAATTTTTGCATTCTCCATACCGTTCTTTTTGCAGAAGCCCCCAATAGACAACACTGGTGAGATATTAAAGTTCTTCGCGTTACTAATATTGACTTACGCCCTTTTGGGGTGGAGGGGGATTTTGCCACACTCAATAACCGCCCTCACATTCCTAGACTTATACCTTGCGGGAAACCCTTACCTAAAGAGAAAAATTGATGTTGAAAGTTATTATAAGCCCCCCTTTATATCGGATTTATCATCCGGAAGGTTGGGGGATTACAGGATAAACGCGAGGTTCAATATGGGTTTGGCTCTTCCGAGAAACTCTGGAATGATAAACCGCTTGGAGATTGTAGATGGGTACGAACCCCTCGTCTCAAAGTTCTACTTAGACTATTACAGGAATTTAATAAACAGGGTGGAAGGGTTTGAAAAACTTTTGGATATGGGAAACATCAGGTTTTACATAACGGAGGAGGGTTTTAGGGAGAAGCAAGACTACTTGCCAAGAGCTTGCCTTTTTTTCAATGCAGAAGTTGTAAAGGATAGTGCGGAATTTTTCGGAGGCCTTAAGGAATTTGATGTTAGGAAAACGGTTTATTTGCAGGAGGAACCTAAGGGTAATTACGAAGAACCTGAACCTTGCTCACCCGTTAGGATATTGAATTACGATTATACGAAAATAATCCTTGAATACTCATCTCAAAAAAGCGGGATCCTTTACCTTTCCCTTCCAATATATCCTTACTGGAGGGCAAAGCTTGACGGAAAAGATATAAGGATCCTTAGGGCTAATTGGGCTTTTATGGCATTTGAGGTTCCGTCTGGTTTTCATAAACTTGAAGTTTATTACGATAAAAGATCCCTTATCCTCACCTTTTCCCTTTGGTTGTTGGGTATCCTTCTTATCCCCCTTTCAAAGCGCTGAGAACCATCTCCCTTAACTTCCTCCCAATTTCCAATATTTCTTCCTCGTCTATGAAGGTTAATTTCCCATCCCTCTTTAATGGTTTCCCATCAATGAAAACCCACTTAACATCCGATGCCTTTGCGGTATAAACGAGATGGGAGTAAGGGTCGTATATTGGTTGCATGTGTGGGCTTTCCAAGGATACCGCTATGAAATCCGCCTTCTTTCCAACCTTCAGGGAACCTATTATATCCTCAAATCCCAAAACCTTCGCCGCATAAATTGTCGCCATCTTTACGACGGTTTTTGCATTCAAAACCTCGGGGTTCATCCTGTTAACTTTATGTAGTAATGCGGCACTCCTCATCTCCTCAAACATATCAAGGTCGTTGTTTGATGCGCATCCATCCGTGGCAAGTCCCACCGTTATCCCCTTTTCCAAATATTTATCAACCGGAGCTATACCCGATGCTAGTTTCATATTGCTCTGTGGGTTATGAGCCACCTTCACCCCCCTCTCCCTATATATCTCCATCTCATGCTCCTCAAGGTGTACCGAATGTGCTGCGATGAACTTATCGTGCAAAACCCCAAGACTCTCCAAATATTCCACCGGCCTCTTTCCGAACCTGTCCTTTATCTGCTCCACTTCCGTTAATGTTTCCGCGACGTGCATATGCAAGGGGACATCGTACTCCCTTGCAAGTTCATAACCCGTTTTTATCAGATCGGGAGAACATGAGTAAGGCGCATGTAAGCATACGGAAAACCTCACGAATTTATATAAATTCCTCGTTCTCAGTTGATTTTCTACCCTCTTTAATCCATCCTCAACCTTCTTGAAGGATGGGGTTGGGAAGTCTATAAGGCCCTCACCAAGAAGCCCCCTAAACCCTATCTCCTCCATCACCTCCGCGCCCACTTCCTGAAAGAAGTACATATCGTTTATAGCCCCCGTACCCCCGCTAACCATCTCCGCTATGGCAAGCTTGTAAGAGAGCCTAACCATCTCCTCGCTTACCGTTTTGGCCTCCGCGGGCCATATGTACTCCTGAAGCCATTTAAATAAAGGTAAATCGTCCGCCAAGCCCCTGTAAGCAACCATGGCGGTATGGGTGTGGGTGTTTATTAGGGTGGGGAGGCCTATTGAGGGTCTTGTGTCTATAACGGGGATCTCGGGGGTTTCCCTATACTTTCCTACGAAGATTATTTTATCATCTTCCACCACAAGAAAGCCATCCTCAATATATCCATCATCCTCCATGGTAAGGAGGTAGGAGAACCTTACTCCAAATTTCAAAGCGGAGAGGGAGGGATTTGAACCCTCGGTCCCCCTTTTGGGGGGACGCACGATTTCCAGTCGTGCCCCTTCGGCCGCTCGGGCACCTCTCCGTAAGCGGATATTTTAAAGTTGAAAGTTAATCCCAAAGCCTCCAAAAGATCTCAAACCTAAACCCTCCATTCCCATCCCAACTTTCGTAAAACGCTCCGATCTTAAGATCCTCGTAAAATACTACCTCTGCTCCCCCGTTGATCCAAAGCCTCCCATTTTCCTCGTAATATACCTCAAATCTTGGGTAAATACTCACCGCATCCTTGTATTTCAACAGTCTCAAGCTCGTTCCACCCGAAATCCTATAAATCTTATCCTCAAAGATGAAAGCCCCACCAGAATATGCGGAGAATGTTGGGTTTTTGATGGAGATTTTCCCCTGAACTTCGGGGGAATTTATCAAACTTCCCCTCCATACCCTTTTCCCCCCCACAAAGGAAAACCCAAGAATTTCCCCATATTTAGCGGTAAGGATAATGGAGTTTAACTTTGAGGTTTTGTTATAAAGCCCGAGAAATTGTAGGGATGATAGCTTTAAGGATACCTCCCCCACCATACCCTTCCCGCCGATCAAATAAGCCAAAAAGTTTTCCCCCCTAATTCCTAAGCCCACGCCCCAAAGGGTATCAAGGGAGGAGTAGTAAGAACCTCTTAGGAAAATTTTATTTCCAATACTTGAACCTGCGCTTAAACCCCCATCCCAACCCCCCGTTATTGAAAGGAAGTTGTTGGAAAAGTTTAGAAAGTACCCCTTTTCTTTGTTTTCCTTCAAAACATCGACGGAAAACCATTTGTAGCTTCCGGAAAAACCGAAGCCATAACTTTCGCGAATTAACCTTTCCGTATATGCGGAACCTACGAGGTTTTTGGATGAGAAGTTGAAGCCGACAATTTGTGGATCCAAGGATCCATAAAAAGCCCTATATGTGTATATATCCGTGAAGGTGGTCTCGGAGCTTTGGGGTAGGAAAATTCTCCTCTCGTATGAGAACCTGAAGGCGTCCCTAAAGGAATATAGGGAATAAACCTCACAATTCCTCTCGCCAAAGATGGGATGATAGGGTAAGCAAATGGGGAATATCATATAACCCTCCTTAAAAATTCATCCCATAGCTTGAGGTCCTTAAGGATTATTGCCCTTGCGCCTAGAAGAGATAGATTATCCCCGTTCTTCTCAAGAATTTTTGCACCCTCAAGGCTTAAAGCCTTCAGAACCTTCAAACCCCACTCGTAAGGTACCTTCACCGCAAACTCCTCCCCCGCTATCTCTTTTATCCAGAACCTTACAAACTCCTCTTTTATATCTTTTTCTTTTGCGCCGTTAAAGGTGTAATTCCTCTCAGCCAAAAACTTGTTCCATATCCTCTCAAGGTTTAGCTTATCCGAGAGTTTTATGGAAAGGAATTCCTCAACGGTTTTGATGTTTTCCGGAGAATCCACCTTTACCTCAAGGTAAGTCTCCTCCTCATCATCTTCACCCTCGCCCTCAACGGCTTGTACCTTTCCCTTAACGTAAAGGACAAGGTTTTCCGAGAGCTTTTTCTCAAAGGATATGGGATCTTCGTTTATGAAGATTATGGCATCAATGTATCCGCTGTCATCTTCGAGCCTTAGGGTAAACTTAGTCCCGTTTTTAAATTTCTTTTTTGAGAAGTGCGTTAAAGCCCCCATTATCTCCACCTCTTCGTCCTCCTCAATATCCCCAATTTTCTTTAGGTTTTGGGCATCCCTCAACGCCTTGAACCTATAAAATGGATTTTCAGAGATGTAAAATCCTAAAGCTTCCCTCTCGGCCATCAGGTTAAACTTAAAGTCCTCGTTTTCACCATTTCTCATCCCAACATCAAATAACCCCTTTGAAACCCCCTTGGATACCTGCTTCCCGAAGTTTATGTAATCTATAAGGTTTTTCTTGCTCATGTTTGTTATGGATCTGAAGGCTCCAGCTTTTGCTAAACCTTCAAGGGTCTTCTTGTTTGCCTTAGTCCTCCTTATAAAATCTTCAAGGGACCTGTATGGTCCCCTCTTATTTCTCTCCTCCACGATGGTTTCCGCGGTTGCATCCCCCACGGACTTTATAAACCCAAGCCCCCATATTATGGAGTTTTTCTCAACGTCAATTTCAAACTCAACCCCGCTCTTATTCACATCAGGTGCCTCAATGTTTATACCCATCTCCCTCATTTCATGTATGAACAACGGTACGTTATCGAAGAACTTTTGCTGTCCGGATGTCCTAAAGGAGGATAATGTTGAGGCGTAAAAGACCAGTGGATAGTGCGCTTTTATGTATGCGGTCCAGAAGGAGGTTATAGCATAGGCGACGGAGTGGGATTTATTAAAAGAATAGCTTGCGAATTTCTCTATCTTCTCCCAAAGTTCTTCAATTTTCCTTTCATCGTACCCCCTACCCTTTGCCCCGCTTATAAACTTATCCCTCATCTCATCCATTAACTCCTTCTTCTTCTTTCCTATGGCCTTCCTTAGGGTATCCGCTTCGCCTGGTGTAAAGCCCGCCAGTATTTGAGCCGCCAACATTACCTGCTCTTGATAAACTATAAGCCCGTAAGTCTCCTCAAGTATAGGTTTCAATTCCTCAAAATCGTAATCGGAGGGTTTCCCATTCTTTCTATCAATGTACTCATCCACCATACCGCTCTGTATTGGTCCGGGCCTATAAAGGGCGTTTATCGCGATTATATCGTTTATGTGGTTGGGTTTAAGCCTAACCAAAAGCTTCCTCATCGCGGGACTTTCGAGCTGGAAAACCCCCATGGTTTTACCCTGCTGTAAAAGTTCAAAAGTTTTCCTATCGTCAAGGGGTATGTTCTTAATGGAGAAGTTGGGGTCGTAATACTGTCTTATCATCTTTTCCGCCGAGCTCAAGGCGCTTAAAGTCCTTAATCCGAGGATATCTATTTTCAATATTCCAAGAAGCTCAAGGATGTTTTTGTCAAACTGCGTCACAACCTTATCCTTTACAACAGCCAAAGGGACGAAATCCGTTATCTCACCGGGCGTTATCACTATACCCGCCGCATGGACGCTCAATCCCCTCGTAAAGTTCTCTATTTTTATCGCATTCTCAACGATCTCCTTCCATTTTGGATTGGATACCGTCCTTTTAAAATCCTCAACCTTTTCGTAAGCTTCCGCTAAGGTTATTGGATCCGATGGGATGTTGGGTATGAGTTTGGTTATCCTATTTACCTCCTCAAACTCCACCCCATAAACCCTCGCGGTATCCTTCAGAACCGCCCTGGATTTAAGCTTGCTGAATGTGATTATCTGTGCGGTTGAATTTTCTCCATAGGTTTTCCTTATATAATCTATTACCTCATCCCTTCTGCGATCCTCAAAGTCTATATCGACGTCCGGAGGTGATACCCTCTCGGGGTTAAGGAACCTTTCAAAAAGCAACCCATACTTTATGGGATCAACATCCGTTATATCAAGGGCGTAAAGGACCAAGGAACCCGCCGCGGATCCCCTCCCTATTCCCACCATTATACCCTTTTCCCTACAGAACCTAATTATGTCCTCAATTATCAGGAAGTACCCGCTAAAACCCGTATTTTTTATCACCTCAAGCTCGTACTCAAGCCTATTTATGTAATTTTCCGGAATTTCTCCCATCTTCCTTTTCAAGCCTTCATAAGCCTTCCTCTTTAAATCCTCAAAGGGATCCGATATGTTTGGGGGAAGGGGGAGTTTGAGCTTTTGAGGGTCAAGCTCAAGGTTAAGATCCACCATCTCCGCAACTAGCAAAGTATTCTTTACCGCATCGGGGTGCCAGCTGAAAAGCTTCAACATCTCCTCCGCGGATTTCATATAAATCTCTTCCGTATCTATCCTGAACCTGTTGGCATCCGAGAGCTTCGCATTCTGAGAAATGCATATTAAAATATCCTGCAAATGTTTATCTTCCCTATTTATGTAATGCACATCGTTTGTCGCTACAAGTTTCAGGTTAAACCTCCTTGACGCTTCAAGCAAGTAGTTGTTTATCTTTTGGTTCTCCTCCATCCCAACATCTTGAACCTCAAGGAAAAACCTATCTTTAAATACCTCCTTGAACCAACCTATGGTTTCATCCGCTTTTTTAAAATTGTCCGTGATTATGTAATGGGCGATTTCCCCAGAAGGGCAACCCGAAAGGACTATTAAACCTTCGGAATGCTCTTCCAAATGCTTCTTATCTATCCTCGGCTTCCCGTAAAAACCTTTTATATACCCTACGGAGGAGAGCTTCATGAGGTTCTTCCAACCCCTTTCGTTCATAGCAAGGATGGTGAGGTGGTAGTAATTTCTATCCTTCTTCTCAATATCTTCAACTATGTAAGCCTCCATTCCCAATATTGGCTTTATCCCCGCTTCCTTAGCCTTAACATAAAACTCTATTGAACCAAAGAGATTTCCGTGATCGGTTAATGCCAAAGCTTTAAAACCCAATTCCTTCGCTCTATTTATAAGGTCATCCACCCTCGCCGCACCATCCAGCAAACTGTATTCACTATGAACATGCAAATGCACAAATTCTGCCATAGGAAGGTAATATAAGGATGTCAGGTTTCCAGCACCTCGACCACCTCTAAGCTCATATCTATGGGCTTTGCGGACTTGGTTATTGCCCCTACGGAGATCCTATCTGGTTTTAAACTTGCTATCTCTTCTAAATTCTCCAAATTCACACCTCCCGAAATTTCAATTTTAACCTTTCCCCTCGCCATCTCCATAGCCTTCCTTAAACTTTCAATATCCATATTATCCAAAAGTACCCAATCAACATTACACTCCAAAGCTTCCCTCAATTCCTCCAAATTCTCCACCTCGACCTCAATGTACGCGTGCTTCAAACTTTTCCTAACCATATCAACAGCTTCTTTTATTCCACCCGCAACTTTTTTATGATTATCCTTTATCATCACGATTTCGGATAGGGTCATCCTGTGATTATATCCGCCACCCACCTTCACCGCGTACTTCTCAAGGTATCTCATAAGGGGGGTGGTTTTGCGTGTATCGTATATGGGAACATCCTTTGCGATTTCAACGAACTTTCTCGTTAATGTCGCTATCCCACTGAGTTTTGAAATAATATTTAAAATTGTCCTCTCGCACATTAAAACATAATAACAGTCCCCAAATATACTTACAACCTCGTCGCCAAATTTTATTTCCTCCCCATCCCTCTTTCCCCTTATTTCAAATCCGAACTCTTCCGCGAAGGCTTTCAAAACCTCCTCCCCGCAAAATATCCCATTACCTTTTGAAATTATTACCGCCTTAACTTTTTTGTTTCCGCATATAGTTCTGCTCGTTATATCACCAAAAGGTGCATCCTCCTCAATTGCCCTTAAGATAAATTCCCTTAGCCCTCTCAAGGTCCTGCTCCGTATCTATGCTTATACCCCTGTAATCCACCACATCAACCCTTATTTTCCAACCATGATAAAGCGCCCTCAACTGCTCAAGACCCTCAAGCTCCTCAATCCTTGGCCTCGGGAGCTTTGAAAATTCCAAAAGTTTTTTCTTCCTGTACCCGTATATTCCGATATGTATTAGAACCTTTTCGGAACGGTAAGGTATCGGAAGCCTTGAAAAGTATAAGGCAAAATTCCTTGAGTCAAGCACCACCTTAACCCTGTTGGGGTCCTCGTTCCTATCCTCCTCCCTCGCCAAGGTATAAATATCCGCGCTCTCACTTTCCATCAAAAGGAAAAGTCTTTTCAATATATCAGGATCAACGAAAGGTTCATCCCCCTGAAGGTTTATTACGAGATCCCCATCATCAAGGTCCCTCAAGGCATAAGCCAATCTATCGGTACCAGAAGGTAGCTCGGAAGGTGTTAATCTTACCTCGCATATATCCTCCACCGCATCTTTTATCCTTTCATCGTCGGTCGCAACTATTACTTTTGCATCTTCCACCTTTAATGCGTTTTCCACCGTCCATCTTATCACGGGTTTTCCTCCAATTTCCCTAAGCATTTTTTCGGGTAGTCTAGTTGAGCGGAGCCTTGCGGGTATCCCTATAACCCTCAAATTATCCCCCCCTTAGGTAGGATCTCAACCTCCCTTATCCACCCATCACTTTCTACGATGTTTAAAATCACCTTTGCGACATCCTCAGCCTTCAACATCCTGCTCCTATCCCCTCCTATCCCTTCCCATAAGGGCGTATCAACCGCACCGGGTAAAACCGTTGAAACCCTTATTTTACCTTTAAGCTCCTCACCTAAGGACTTTGCAAAACCCAAAAGCCCCCATTTTGAGGCGCAGTAGGCGGCCCACCCCGGAAAGGCCCTTTTGCTCGCTATCGAACCCACGAAAACTATATGCCCCCCTTCCCTTATGTGGGGTAAGGCCGCCTTGACGGTATAAAACGCCCCATTTAGGTTGGTATTTATCACCTCCAACCAGTCTGAAATCTCAAATTCCTCCACATAACCCACCCTCGCTATACCCGCGTTCACAACGAGGATGTCCAATCCCCCTTCCTTTTCAACCACCCTTTCAATAGCCCCCTTAATCTCCTCGTAATTCCTAACATCCGCCCTTAACTCACTCCTCCTACTTATCCCGTAAACCCTATACCCCCTCTCTGAGAAAAGCTTAGCCGTTGCGTAACCTATGCCGGAGCTCGCACCTGTAATTACGCAGACCTTCAAGTTATTTTGTGGCGGTTTTCAGATACTCAATTACCGCCTTTGCCTCTTCTTGCGTTATACCTCCTGGAACAACCATTGGGACCTTATATTCTTCGTAAAGCTTCTTCGCTATTGGATCGTTTTTGATCATGGAGTCGGGATTTAGGATCATCGACAGGACCCAATCCTCCTTTCTCCTCTCAAACAGTCCCTTTAAGGCAGGTCCAACCAGTTTTTTCTCTATTTGATGGCATGCGGTACATTTTTGCTTAAATATCTCCTCACCCCTTTTTACAAGATCGGCGAATGCAGTTTGGGCGCTTGATGATTTATCCGTTTGTGCGTTTTGGGTTGTGGATCTCTTAACCGGTATGTACTCCGCTGGTAAGTTAACCTTCTTCCAGGACATAACGAGCATGGTTAGGGCGAGTTTTTCCTCATCCGTAAATCCAAAATTGGGCATTGAAGATGTTGGTGTTATTGACCTGGGTTCCTCAAAGTGGAGAAGGTGCCAGGAGAAGACGGTAAGGGGTAATCCCCTCCTCTTTATTTCGTCCTCTATCTTCCTCCCGGAAGGTACGGGTTGTCCGTCCCTTATCTCGTAATAAGTCCCCCTCATATCAAACATTTCGGGCATCTTTGAACCTTCGTAAGTAAGATTGGGACCTATGTTTCCACCCTCTCCGTTTATAACGTGGCAGGTTTTACAAGCCTTCTCCTCTACGAGCCTCTTGGCTAGGTTTATGTAAGGTGTTCCGGGAAGGCTATCATCGTACCTGTGGCAAATATTACAGTTTATCTCGGTTAGGGGAAGCTTTTGCCAATCTTTGAAACCGTATTCTTTAGCTTTCTCCGATGAAAGTAGGGGTTCAAGCCACCTCACTTTCTTCCCACCTTCATGTATAACGTGGGCTTCCCTTGTGTTCGTCGCAAAACCTTGCCCCCCATGGCAGGTGGTACAACCGTACTTGTTGAAGGGATGCTTATCCAAAAGTCCATTTGGGTTAGGGTGCGTCCTGAAAACCAAAGGTATATCCTCACCCTCAAGCCCCTTCCACTCGTACCCCATATGGCAGGTTATGCACCTGTCGGTCTTGTTCAGGGCTGGGATCCAGATCTGCTTCACCCCGAACGTTACACTTTTTGCCACATCTTTCCCGAACTTTCTTTCCACCAAAGCCTTAAACTCCCTCTGATACTTTATGTATTCGGGGTTAAGCTCCTTGTATATTGCCACTCCCAAAAGGAAGGCGGAAATAGCCGCCAAACCATAAATTATCCAAGAATCGTAAGGAAACGGATCCTCCTTTACATCCGGCAAAGGCTGTTTTGCTTGGGGCTTCTGCTCCATCTTTTACCTCCTTTTTAAATGATCTCGGGTAGCTCGGGCCAAGCCCAAGGCCAATAAACCCCCCAATATGGACCGCGGAAGTACATGGCAAAGATTATCATCACAACTATTACGAGAACAAAGAAGGTGAAAACCAAGTTTTGAACGAGCCTACCTTTGTGGAACCATACGCCCGTCGCCTCCGCAGGGCTCTTATCAATAAATGCCCAAATTGTAAGTAGGGTGGCGAGAATGCCGGGTATGAGAACACCTCCTATGAAACCTCCGTTTAAGGTTATACCACCTATCCCGATCGTTGTTATCGTAACAAGCTCCTGAAGCCAAAGGAAGTACCAGGGTGCCTTTGCGGGGTTTGGCGTCCATTCCAAACTCGCAGGCTCCTCCAAGGGGGACTTTAGAAATACGGAAAGGAAAAGGATCCACGCGAACGTCCCCATGAACACCAAAACTATCCTCCTTACCACCCAGGGTGAAGAGAAGACCATTTCGGGCTGAACCGCCTCACCCTTCTTCCTGGCTATGTTGAACTGCTCTACAACCGCTAAACCTTCATCCTTCCTAACCCTCCACATATGGTAAGAGAAGAGAATCAAGAGTAAAAGGGGAAGGAATATGACGTGCAAGGTGTAGAACCTTATTAATGCGTTCTGATCAAGCCTTGTCCCACCCGCGAGGGCGTAATATATTTCATCCCCGATCATGGGAACTGACCTTGCTATCTGCGTTCCCACGGTTACCGCCCATATGGCAAGCTGATCCCATGGAAGGAGGTATCCACTGAAAGAGAGGAGGAGTGTGAGGAGGAGAAGAATGATCCCTACAACCCAGTTTACCTCCCTCCTTGCCATATGGCTCATACCGTTCTTATATGCTCCTGTATAGAAGACCCTGACCATGTGTAGGAAAACCGCCGCAACCATCATATGGGCGGACCACCTATGCATATTTCTCAAAAGCCACCCGAAGGTCACCGCATATTCAAGGTCCTTTATGGACTGGTATGCCCTCTCAACGGAAGGTACATATAGAAACATCAAAATTACGCCGGTGACTACAAGGATAAGAAATAGGAATGCGGAGATCGTCCCGAGCCAAAAGCTATAGCTCCATGCCAAGCTTGCTTTTGTTACCCTTGGGGGGAACCAGTGTAGCCAGAAGTTCCTCGTTACCGCCTTCCCCGCCTCCGTCCTATCCGCGGGGTCAAAGGTCCAAACCAAAGCCCTCCAAACTTGGTAAAGTTTCTCCTTCATGATAGATTTAACCTCCAGTCTTTCTTAACTTCCCTTGACATATCGACCACCAAATAACCGGTGGCGGGATCTATCTCAAGGGGATAAAAAGGCAAACCCCTTGGTGCCGGACCCTCGTAAATATCCCCATCTTGGGTATACTTTGAACCGTGGCAGGGGCATTGAAACTCCCATTCCTCCTCTATCTCCTTCCCAAGGATCTTCTTCTTCACCTTTCCACCGAACGGGACGAAGTTTACGGTGCATCCGAGGTGCTGGCATACCGCGGAGATAGCCCAAACCTCGTTTCCCCTCTTAAATACGAAGAGCCTCTGTTCGGGGAAATAGTTCATACCTTCCGCAAGGTTTTTGGGATCCAAAAGCCTTACCCTCTTGGGTGGTTCGTAAAGGATGTTGGGCCAAAGGGACCTACCGAGCCCCACAAATAATCCTCCCAACGTCCCGTATCCCAAGATCCTACCCAAATTTTTCAGGAATTCCCGCCTTTTTTCCCTTAACTCCTTTTCCTTCATAAACCAAGTATTATAAGGTTGGAGCTACTATGGGGATAATACTACATTAATATCAGAATATCATAATTTCTCCACCTTGACATCAAAAACGGTTCATCCATATAATATATGGCGATGAAAAGGATAGGATTGCTTCTGAGCATGCTGATGGCGTGGGGAGTTGGGGGTTTATACTCCCAAACTTACTCTCCGAACGATCCGGACTGGCGTCAGGGTAGGCACGACTACAAGAAGACCGCGAGGGCTCCCTGGAGATGCAACGCCCCCATGTCCGTATCAAAACAGTGGGACGTCGAGGATCCTAACGATTCCTACATATACGTTACTACCGCCGATATAAACGGGGATGGTGTTGCGGAGATCTTCTACACGGGGGACGATAGGGGAGCGTTTGATGGGGCTCCGAATGCTTGGTTGAACATATACGGATCTTATATATGCAACAACTCCTTCTGGGCAGATCAAGCGGCGGGTGATTGCGTGATAGGGGCAAACGGCGTATTATGCCCACTAACGGAAACGGATACATGGGGAGACGTAACTGGATACTTCACGAAGGGTAACTTCTCCTGCGGTGAAGTTTATAGGAGGAGCGAGGATGAGAATCACTCAAACCTCACCATAGCGGATGTAAACGGCGATGGGAACCCGGAAGTTTTTAGGGGTGTGGGTACCTATGCGGTTTCGGTGAATGGGAACGCGGGGTCTTACACCGAAAACTGGGCTGTGAATATGGGAACGTATGTTGGAACTCCTGTTTTGGGGGATTTTGATGGCGATGGTGTTCTTGAGGCTTGCTTCCCCCTTACGAACGGTACCATAAACTGCAGGAACGCCATAAACGGAGCCTTTAGGTGGAGCTGGAGCATGCCGTGCGGGTTCATCGGCCTAATAAGCGGTGAAACTGGGCCCGCATCGTGGCAAAGGCAAGCGGTTATGGCTGAGGATCTTGATAGGGATGGTATGGATGAGCTTGTGGCTTTGGGAAGTTCTTGCGTTGCCGCTTTTAAATATGGCGTTGGGCTCTGGTGGGTCAATTCCACTTACGGAGCAACAACCGCTGGCGCAATAGGAAAGCTTAATTCCGATCCTTATCCGGATGTGGTTTTCAGATCTACATATCCTGTTGATTCTACCTGCTATACAGACGAGTACGGAAACACATATTGCTACTATAATTACGCCTACGTAGTTCTAAACGGAATTAATGGTTCCCTAATTGCTATGTTCTCCGATGCGACCGAAGGTTGTTCCGCACCTACAATAGCGGATATCACGGGGGATGGTATAAACGACGTAATAATAGCATGCGTCAATCCCGTGGCTTATTCCGCATCAAACGGTTGGTCCGGTAGGGTATGGACAGGCATAGGGGCGGCACCCTATGGGATAACCAGCGACCTTGTCGTTGCAAGGAGGACGAACACTTCGCTCATGCTCGTTCTCGGGGATGGTTCCTGTTTTACTAACGTATGGTCATGTCCCGTTGCGGTGATGGATTACGATGATATTTCAAATGTTGAGGAGGGTAAGGTTTTGGAGTCCCTAAGGGTTGAGGGTGGAAAGGGTTATATCCTCATCAAGGGTTATAGCGGGAACGTTGAGATATACAGCGCTTCAGGTAGGTTGATAAAGAGCGCCAAGGTTGAGGGTGAGGGGAGGTTTGACCTTCCAAGTGGCGCGTACATGGTTAAGCTCGGCAAGGATAGCAGGGTGGTTATAGTTAGGTAAAAGTTTGGGCTGGGGAGGATCTCCAGCCCCTTTTTATTTTCACACCTTAAAATTCCCGCTTATGAAAGGTTTAAAGGAATTTAGAAGGAAGGTGGGGGATTTTGATCTCTTTTCCGTTCCCGATTACCTAAACTCCCTAGGCATAAACCCAGATAAGCTCCCGTACTCCATAAGGGTTTTGGTTGAAAACCTCTTGCATAGCGTTGATGGTTTTTTGGTGAGGGAGGAGGATGTTAAAAACGTAGCGAATTGGAAACCAAAGCCGGAAGAGGTGGAAATACCCTTTATGCCCGTTAGGGTGGTTTTGCAGGATTTTACTGGGGTTCCCGTGATCGTTGATCTTGCGGCTATGAGGGATGCGATGGTGAAGCTCGGGGGGGATCCGGATAGGATAAACCCCATAGTTCAGTCGGATTTGGTGATAGACCACTCGGTTCAGGTGGATTACTTCGGAACATCTTACGCATATGAATGGAACACCAAGCTTGAACTTGAGAGGAACCGTGAGAGGTACCAACTGCTAAAGTGGGCGCAAAAGGCCTTCAACAATTTCAGGGTGGTACCTACGGGAACTGGGATAATTCACCAGGTAAATCTTGAGTATCTGGCAAAGGTGGCTTACGTTAAGGATGGTGTTGTTGTATTTGATACGCTCGTGGGTACGGATTCGCATACTACGATGATAAACGGTTTGGGTGTGTTGGGATGGGGCGTTGGTGGGATAGAGGCGGAGGCGGTTATGCTCGGACAACCCTACTATATGCTACTTCCGGAGGTGGTGGGGGTTAAGCTCGTGGGGGAGCTTAGGGAGGGGGCAACCGCCACTGACTTGGTTTTGACGATAACGGAGGTTTTGAGGAAGAAGGGGGTTGTTGGAAAATTCGTTGAGTACTTTGGACCCGCGTTGGAAAACCTATCCGTTCCCGACAGGGCAACCATAGCAAATATGGCACCAGAGTACGGTTCAACATGCGGTTATTTCCCAATAGACCAAAGGACCTTGGAGTACCTCAGGGGGACGGGTAGGGATGAGGAACTAGTTAAGTTAGTTGAAATCTTTGCAAAGGAGCAGGGTGTATTCTGGACGCCAAACTCCCCCGAACCCGAATACAGTGAGGTAATAGAGATAAACCTTTCCGATATAGAGCCGAGCGTTGCAGGTCCGAGGAGGCCTCAGGATAGGATCCCGTTAAAGGAACTGAAGAAAGCATTTTATATTTCCCTTGAGAAAGATTTTGGGAAGAGATTTGAAAATGGGAGCGAAATAAGGCACGGTTCCGTGGTGATAGCGGCAATAACGAGCTGTACTAATACATCAAACCCATCCGTTATGATAGGAGCTGGGCTTTTGGCAAAGAAGGCTGTTGAAAGGGGCCTTGATGTAAAACCTTACGTAAAAACCAGCCTTGCTCCGGGTTCAAGGGTTGTGACGGATTATCTGAAGATGTCGGGTCTCCTGCCCTACCTTGAGGCTCTAAGGTTCCACGTGGTTGGGTACGGATGTACTACTTGTATAGGGAACAGCGGACCCCTTCCCCCAAACGTGGAGAAGGAAATTAAGGAGAGGGACCTTGTTGTAAGCGCGGTTTTAAGCGGGAACAGGAACTTTGAGGCTCGGGTACATCCCTTGGTTAAATCCAACTTCTTAGCATCCCCCATTCTCGTCGTCGCCTTTGCAATTGCAGGTAAGGTTGATATAGACTTTGAAAATGAACCCTTGGGGTACGACCCAAACGGACAGCCGGTATATTTAAGGGATATTTGGCCATCCCAGAGGGAGATAAGGGAATACATTGAGAGGTTTTTAAAGCCTGAACTCTTTAGGGAAAAGTACGCGAGGGTTTTTGAGGGGGACGAATTCTGGAGGAATTTGGAGGTAAAGGAAGGGAAGACCTTTGAATGGGACCCAAATTCAACCTACATAAGGAAACCCCCTTATTTTGACAACTTCACCCTTGATGTTGTACCACCTGACGATATAAAGGGAGCGTACGTTTTGGTTTTGGCGGGGGATAGCGTTACGACCGACCACATATCCCCGGCTGGGAGCATACACCCGGAAAGCCCTGCGGGGAAGTACCTTATCGAAAGGGGTGTAAAGCCCTCCGATTTCAACTCTTATGGTTCAAGGAGGGGGAACCACGAGGTTATGATGAGGGGAACCTTCGCAAACGTAAGGTTCAGAAATTATCTATTTGAGGAAGAGGTTAGGGGTTGGTGGACTATATACATCCCCACCGGTGAAAAGATGAGCGTTTATGATGCGGCGATGAGATACAAGGAGAACGGGATACCGTTAATAATTCTGGCGGGTAAGGAGTACGGTAGCGGTTCATCAAGGGATTGGGCGGCAAAGGGAACAGCCCTTTTGGGTGTAAAGGCGGTTATAGCGGAGAGCTTTGAGAGGATCCACAGGAGCAACTTGGTGGGTATGGGGGTTTTACCCTTGCAGTTCAAGGACGGGCAAAACGTTAAAAGCTTAAAACTTACGGGTTTTGAGAGGTACGACATTTTGGGTATAAGGGATATCTACCCAAGGAAAACCCTAAGGGTAATCGCGCACAAAGATAACTGGGAAAGGGTTGAGTTTGAGGTGATAGCGAGGCTCGATACACCCGTTGAGGTTGAATACTTTAAGCATGGGGGGATACTCCCTTACGTCTTGAGGAAGATATATAATGGGGAGATTTAAGGGGGAGATAAGAAACTTCCTCTTTGTGGGGGTAGCGGTATTTTTAATGTACGCATTTGCATTTTTGGTGATGGTTTTGGTTTTGCTTTGGGCGAACCCCCAACTTCCCGACGTCGAGAAGATAGAGGCGTTTAAGCCCCCACAGGCAACCACCCTTTACGACAGGCACGGAAGGGTAATATACCAGTTCTTTGAGGAGAGGAGGGAGTATGTGCCACTAAGCGAGATCTCCCCAGCGCTAAGGGATGCCTTCATATCCCTTGAGGATAGGAGGTTTTACAGGCATTGGGGGATAGACATAAGGAGGACATTTACCTCCTTTCTCGTAAACTTGTTATCCTTCAGGATCAGGCAGGGGGGTTCCACGATAACCCAACAGCTTGCGAGGAATATGTTCCTTGGACACGAAAGGACGATAAAGAGGAAGATATTAGAGTTTGCCCTAGCTTTGAAGCTTGAGGCAACGTTTACGAAGGATGAGATACTGGAAAGGTACCTGAACCAGATATACTTCGGCGAGGGGGTTTATGGTGTTCAATCCGCAAGCAGGTTCTTTTTTGGAAAAAACGCAAAAGATGTAGATATAAACGAGGCGGCGCTTTTAGCCGGACTTCCGAAGAATCCCAACGGATATTCCCCATACAAGTACCCCCAAAGGGCGGAAGCTAGGAGAAAAATCGTACTCTCCGCCATGCTTGATAACGGAGTTATAAATAAGAGGGTTTACGATAGCCTTTTGAAAAATCCACCCAAGCTGCAACCCAGGCCCAAGACCACCTTTGGAGGGGATGCACCTTACTTTGCGGAGCTCGTTAGGCTTTATGTAGCCGAAAAATATGGGGAGGATTTCCTTTATAGGGGAGGGGGAAAGATATACACCACTTTGGATCTTGATCTTCAGAGAATCGCGAACGATGTGATCAGAACATCTTTGGATTCTTACGAAAAGAAATGGAAGTTTTTGAAGCCGAAGTATTCGGAATATAAAGGTGGGGAACCCAAGTATTTACAAGCAGCGCTTATAGCTTACGATACCCTCGGTGGGATCCTGGCTTACGTTGGTGGCAGGGACTTCCAACACTCCCAGTTTGATAGGGTTAGGCAGGCGAAGAGGCAACCGGGATCGGCTTTCAAGGTTTTCGTATATACCGCCGCCTTTTCAAAGGGTTATTCCCCAGGAGATACAATAAGGGATGAGCCCATAGAGATGATAGACGAACTCGGTAGAATATGGTCCCCCAAAAATTACGATGAAAAGTACGAGGGAGTGATGAATTTAAGGAGGGCACTTGCCTTATCCAAGAACATCCCCGCGGTTAAACTAACCCTTGACGTAGGCCCATCTTATGTTGCGGATATTGCAAGAAAGATGGGGATAACAAGCGACATAAAGCCCTACCCTTCAATGGCCCTTGGGGGTATAGAGGTTACCCTATGGGATATTACTAGGGCTTTCGGAACTCTGATGGACAAGGGGAAAAGGTTCAACCCTTATTTAATAACGAGGATAGAGGATGTATATGGGAACATTCTGGAAGAGAATCAGCCGAGCTTGGTTCAGGTTTTGGATCCAAACGTCGCAAAGATGACCACATATGCCATGACTTACGTGGTATGTTGTGGTACAGCTTCAAACTCAAGCGCTTACGGTTGGGATAATTCCAGAATCCCAGCCGCAGGAAAGACGGGTACAACCGACGATTACAAGGATACCTGGTTCATAGGTTTTTCCCCTTATATGGTCGTTGGGGTTTGGGTGGGTTATGATAGCCTTAGGGTAATATTTCACGGTGCCACAGGTTCCGAGCTTGCGGTTCCAATATGGGCAAAGTTTATGGTTCAAGCCCATAAAAATTTGCCTAGGAAGAACTTTGACTACTCCGGTCCCTTCGTATTTGTAAATATATGCCAGGAATCCTACAAGCTGGCGAACGGATCCTGTCCAAGGAAGGCGTTAGAGATGTTTTGGGCGGGTAAGGAAATTCAAGAACATTGCGATATTCATAGATGAACCTTTCGGATGAGGTTTTAAAGATCCCGGGCGTGGGTCCTAAGATCGCAAGGAAGCTTGAAAAACTTGGGATAAGGACGGTGGAAGATCTTCTATACCTCCTCCCAAGAAGGTACATAGTGAGGGGGGAGGTGAGGAGGATGGCGAGTATAAAACCGGGTGAGGATGTGGTGGTTAGGGGGAAGGTAATAAAGAAGCTTAAGAGGAACCTTGAGAGGGGTGTTTCGGAAGCCATAGTTGTAATATCGGATGGGAGTGCCTTGGTGGAGCTCGTCTGGAGGAATATGGAGTTTGTCCTCGGGGAGTACGAGATAGGGCAAACAGTCTTCGCGGCGGGCAGGGCATACCAAAGGTCCTTTGGAATTTACAGGTTATACCATCCGGAGATAGTGCGGGAGGAGGAAATATCGGAGGTGGTCGGAATAATACCCGTATATCCACAGACGGAAGGGCTAAAGTCAAAGACTATACGAAAGTTCATAGATTATGCCCTGAAGAACGTAAAAATAAAGGAAACACTGCCAGAATATGTTATTAAAAGTAGGAATTTGGTTTCGCTAAGGGAAGCGCTTGAAGGCTTACACTTCCCAAAAACCGAGGAGGATATATTGAGGGGGAAGAAGAGGATCATTTACGAGCAATTTTTGAAGTTCTACCTTTCCCTAAATCTTTCTTCCTCCTTTGGTAAGAGGAAATCGGTTCCATTAAGGAGGACTGGGGAGCTTACCGAAAAGTTCGTAGAAAGCTTACCTTTCCGCTTAACAGAGGAGCAGTTGAAGGTTATGGCGGAGATAGAGGAGGATATGGGTAAAGAGGAGGCTATGCATAGGCTCTTGCAGGGGGATGTGGGATCCGGTAAGACGGTGGTCCTCCTCTGGAGCGCCCTAATAGCCATAGAGAACGGATATCAGGCGGCATTAATGGCACCTACGGAAATTTTGGCAGAGCAAATATATTCTGTAGCAAAAAGTTTTCTTGGAAACCTGGTGGATATAGTTTTAATAACGAGCTCCATGGGGAAAAGGGAGAAGCTTAAAGCGAGACAGAAAACCGCCCTCGGCTCCGCCCAGCTCATAATAGGAACCCACGCTTTGATAACCGACGAGACGGTGTTTAGAAACTTGGCTTTGGCTATAGTGGATGAACAGCATAGGTTCGGGGTGGCCCAGAGGGCCAGGCTCTTGGAAAAAGCCAAGGATATTTATCCCCATTTCCTCGTTTCAACCGCAACTCCAATACCAAGGACATTAGCTTTAACCGTTTATGGGGACCTTAGGGTATCAAGGATCACAAAAAGACCATTTGATACGGTGGTTTATAACAGGGTTGTTAGGGAAAACCAAAGGTTAAACCTTTACAGGTGGTTATTCGCAAAGATAAAGGAAACCAAAAGGCAGGCTTATGTGATAGCCCCTTTAATAGAGGAGAGCGAAAAGATCGATGTATCCTCCGTTGAGAGGCTTTACAAGGAGCTTTTATCAATAGCACCTCCCGAGATAAGGATCGGGATTTTACATGGGAGGACGCCCCTAAACGAGAGAAACCTAATAATGGAAAGGTTCAGAAAGGGAGAGATAGATGTTCTTGTTTCTACAACCATCGTTGAGGTTGGGGTGGATGTACCGAATGCGAAGTTTATGGTGGTGGAGGATGCTCATAGGTTCGGAATATCCCAGCTTCACCAGCTTAGGGGGAGGATCCTAAGAAACAATGAGCCCGCATATTTTATAATGGTAGTACCCGACAAAATTGGGTACGATGCTTACAGGAGGATAAAGGCGGTTGAAAGTATAACGGATGGTTTTGTTTTGGCGGAGGAGGATCTGAAGATAAGGGGACCTGGGGAGATAATGGGGTTAAAACAGCATGGGGAATGGATGTTGAAAGGGATAAATATATCGGAAATTTCCTCGGATGAAAGGTTTTTGAAAATCGTTGAGATTGCCAAAAAAGATGCGGAGTACATATTATCGCAAGATCCGGACCTGCTTCTTGCAAAAAACTTACCTTTAAGGGAAAGCCTTGAACTTTTCAGGAACGTTATAACCGTGGGTTAGCTTCCCTTTTTTCTCAATCTCCAATCCAAAACCAAGGAGGCAACTATGAAAATAGAGGAGTATGTTCCTACTATGGTACCTATGGTCATGACGAAGGCGAAGTTAAAGAGGACGGGTCCCCCAAGTATCAAAATTGAAAAGACCACGAACAAAACCGTAAGGGAAGTGATCACCGTCCTTGGAAGGGTTGAGTTAATCGCATCGTTAAATATCTTCATCAGCTCCCTTGGGGAAATTTCCATAAGCCTGAACCTTCCCAAGTATTCCCTAACCCTATCCGCAATAACTATGGAGTCGTTTATAGAATAACCCATTAGGGTGAGAACGGCCGCTATAACCGTCATATCGGTCTCAAATCCCAGGAGGGAGTGGATCCCCCAGGATATTATCACATCGTGGAAAAGGGCTAGGACAGATGCAACACCGAAAACTAAGTCGAACCTGAACCATACATAAATCAGGATCACGAGCAAGCCCACCAAGCTCAGTATTATCGCCCTATTCCTCAGCTCGGCCCCGATCCTAGGTCCCACCTTCTCCGCCCTATCAAGCCTAACCTTTTTCCCGAGTTTCCCCTCCAAGATCTTTACAAGGCTATCCGCCTCAACACTCTCCGCGTATTTTATCAAATATTCGTTCCTTTCCCCTATGTTCTGGATCTCCGCCCTTATCCCGGCGCTTAAAACCGCGCTTCTCACCTTATCAATGGGAGCCTCAACAAAAACCTGAACGAGGCTTCCCCCGGTAAAGTCTATTGACCAAGTTTGCTTTAAATTCACAAGGGAACCCAAAGGTGTAAGCCTTAGGGTTATACCCAAGAGTCCGAGAAACAGCATGATGAGGGAAAGGGTGTAGGCAACCTTCCTTTTCCCCATGAAGTCAAAATTCGCGTTATACAAAAACTTAAACATGGCGGAACCCCCTTATATTGCAACCTCTTTCCACTTCAACTCCTCAAGCAAAATATCAAATATCCAGCGTGTCATAACGATTGAGGTGAAGAAATTCACCAAGATACCTATGCTCAAAACCACCGCAAAACCCCTTATGGGACCGGTACCGAGGAACATAAGGACCAAGGCGGTTAGTAGGGTGGTTATGTTTGCATCAAGGATCGTTCTCCTTGCGTTGGAATAACCGCTCTCAAGGGCGGTCCTGAAGGGATTACCCTTCCTCAGCTCTTCCCTCATCCTCTCAAATATTAGGACGTTTGAATCCACCGCCATACCGACCGTAAGGATCAAGCCCGCCATACCCGGCATCGTCAATGTTGCGTTTATCATAGCCATTATTGCGAGGATAAGGATCAGGTTGGCAAAAAGCGCGATGTTTGCTATTATCCCGCCGATCCTGTAGTAAAAGATCATAAATGCTATTACGAGGATGAAGGCAACTGCAAGGGCTATCATACCCTTTTGTATGGAGTCCTTACCCAGGCTCGGACCTATTACCCTCTCCTCCTCTATCTTCACTGGCACAGGCAAGGCTCCCGCCCTCAAGATCGCCGCAAGATCCTGAGCTTCCCTAAGGCTCCTTATCCCCGTGATCTGGGCGTTTCCCGTTGGGATCCTCTCCTGGATCCTAGGGGCGGATTGTACAACGCCGTCCAAAACAATTGCCAATCTCTTTCCCACGTTTTCCCCGGTTATCCTCGCAAATATTGCCGCACCCGTCCTATCAAACCTAATCTGAACTATAGGTTGCCCCGCCGCTTGCTGTTGTCCTATTGTCGCGTTTGCGTCCATGAGATAGGCACCCGTTAGTGGTGTCTCCGCCTTAACCATATAAAGCTTCCTGAACTTCTTACCCTGAACCTCCTGGGTTGCACCCCATAGGATCTCATAACCCACTGGTATGAGATTTTGCACCTCGGGGAGCTTCAGGATGCTATCTACCTTTGCCCAGCTTTCCTCCGCCACCGCAACATCACCCTCAAGGGCTACCAAGAGACTGGAAAAAGGTCCCCTTAATGTATCCGCACCGAATATTTCCCCCCCTCGCAGGATCCTATCTACACCCCTTATGAAGTCCGCAAAGAGGTTTTCGTCCGCAAGGAGCTTAAACTCTAAGAGGGCCGTTTTACCCAATATCATCCTCGCCCTCTCCTTGCTTATCACACCCGGAAGCTGGACGACGACCCTATCCTCCCCCACCTTCTGTATTACGGGCTCAAACACTCCAAGCTGGTCCACCCTGTTCCTTATCACCTCAACCACCCTATCCGCGGCATCTTTAATATGCTCTCCCTTAACTTTATCTTTATCCACACCCAGAACCACGTACATACCCCCCTGTATATCCAAACCCAAATTCAAAGAATTCCTCATAAGCTTCTGAAACTCTAAGGGGTTGAGTTTCTCCTTTTCGCTTTCGGACATCGTTAAAACTTTGTATGTTGGTTGAAGTAGCCACAGGGGTACAACAAAAGTCAAAATAATCACTATTAACCTTATGAGGTTCTTGTTGGACATAGGCGGGAATTATACCCTTGAAAACAAGTTTATCGGGTGTAGAATATATACTTCAAGGCGGCGTAGCTCAGTTGGTTAGAGCGAGGGTTTCATAAACCCTAGGTCCGGGGTTCGAGGCCCCGCGCCGCCACTTGATAGATACGCTACCAGTCTTTTATATATACTTAACAGGTGGGGGGTTTATTTCCCTTCCCGACAGCCTAAAAAAGAAAAACCTTGAGGATGTTCTAAACTATAACTCATCCGTCGGTTCCCCGTCCATCCTGAGGGATAAAATTTATGCTCTCGTTTATCCTTTTTCTATTTCCGCAAGCTACGAATATCTAAACGATAGCGCTTATCTATCAAGGGCTTCTTACTTAAGCCCCTTATCCCTAAGTCTTGGAAGCAAGGTCGGAGGATACTTCTTACAAATTGACGGAAGGTTTTGGGGAAGCTATATTGACAAAAAAGGCGACTATCAGGTTTATCTTGGGAAAGCCTCCCTATACGCGCCCAAGTTTTCTATCTCCACAATTTACACCCTTTTTCAGAGGAGCGCGTACATAGGGAGCTACCCTTACGGGGATCGGGTTTTGGACTTTTATGAAAGGTGGATATACTTTGGGAATTACGGCTTTGAGGTCGCATATCAGGGGGAATTTTTTAATTACTTTTCGGGTTTTGGAATAAATCCCAAGGGGGCTCCTATATGGACGGGGTTTTCTGCGAGCTTTGAGGGTTTTAAATTTACGGGGAGGCAGATATCTTACCTTGGAACCACGGTAATACCGGTGAGGGTTGAGGGTGAAGTTGGGAAGGTTTGGACTAAGGGAAATTACAACATACATTTTGACCTTTTCTTGGCTTATGTATTTAGCGCAAAGGACTTTAGGAGGGGGCTTATACTTGAGAACTTTGTTGAATATAGGGAATTTTCGGAAAAAGGGGAAAAAGGTTTTGGTCTAAGGTGGTTCTTAAGCAAGGGTGGAAAGTTTTATGGAGTTGAACCGAGGTTTAGCTATACCTTTGCGGGAAGGGTAAGGCCCGAAATTTTCTTGGGTTATCTCTATCCCGAAAAGACGGGGGTGTTTTTTGGTGTAAGTTTTAAATTTTTCAGGAGGAAATTTACCTTGGCATACAAGCATACGAACAGGTCAATTTATGGGGGTTTGGAGGTGGGTTATGCCAAGTTTGGCCTTTAATCTTTCGTTATTTTTCACATTTCCGGGCTTTATAAGTAGGGATCTGCCTTTTGTCTTTGGTTTCCCTTCCTTAGGATTGAGCTTGGAGTCTCAAAATCGTATAACAGCATCCTTTGATGTGGGTGGAATATCGTATGCGGTGGGTGGTGAGAGGATAGTTATATTGAATTCAAGCCTTGGGTTTGGAACAACCCTTAATAAGATAGATCTTATGTTTGGATTTACGGGCACAACCGCGGGAATATCAAGGTTTAACATAGAGGATCAGAGTTATACCGCAACTTTTTTGAGGGTGGGTTATAGGTTGGGTAATTTTAGGGCGGGTTTGAATTTACCCGTTTATCTGCTCGCGGGGGAAAAGAAACTTTCCCTTTTACCTGTCCCCCTTCTCTATGTATCCATCTCAGGTAAAAAGTGAGGTTTTTGAGAGGATCCTAAATGCCCCCGAAGAAAGTGGGGTTTATATCTTCAAAAGTGAGGGGAAACCGATATATATTGGGAAGGCAAAAAATTTGAGAAATAGGTTGAAGTATTACCTATCTCCGGAGAACGAGAGGGTTTTGAGGATGGTATCGGAAGCGGAAGAGCTTGAGATAATAACTACGAACAGCGAAAAAAATGCGATATTTTTGGAGGCGAACTTGATAAGGAAATATCAACCCAAGTACAACATAAAGCTCAAGGAGGAAAACCCGTTTTATTACATACATATAACCGAAGAGGAGTACCCGAGGGTCGTCATAACGAGGAAACCCCTTGAAGGTGGGCAAAACTTCGGTCCATACATAAACAGATCTCAGGTTAGATTTTTCCTTAAATTCGCCCGCAAACTTTTCCCAATAAGGAACTGCTCCTTAAAGCTCCCATCCAAAGGGAAACATAACGTATGCATAGAATATCACATTGGAAGGTGCATAGCTCCCTGTAAATTTGAAGTGAAGAGGGAGTATTCCGAGCTTGTGGAGAGGTTTAAAAGGTTTTTGTCTGGGGATGTTGGGGATACCGCGAATTATATATACGAAAAGATGGTGGAAGCCGCGAAAAACTTAAACTTTGAATCCGCAATAGTTTGGAGGGATAGGCTTAGGAGTTTAAACGACTTCCTTGCGAGGGGCTCTGGAAACAAGGATCTTTGGGCAATATATTCCTTGGGCAATACCTCGTGCGTTGTCCTTTACACGTTGGAGAACGATCTTATAAAGGGTACGTATAGGTTTTTGACGAACACGTCAATAGAAGGGGAAAGGGGAACTTTGGAGGAGTTTTTAACGATTTACTATTCAAACAATCAAAAGGGGGTGGAGGAGATATTGGTGCCCTTTGAGCTGGAGATCTTAGAGATAAACGGAATTCCTATAAGGGTTGCGGATGAGAGGTACCAAGATATCCTAAAATCCGCAGAAAATTATGCTAGGCTTGAGGTGGAAAGCTATATACAAAGGTCAGAGAGAATAAATCCCGCCCTTGAATCCTTAAAAAAGATCCTAAACTTACCAAAGGTCCCATCGAGGATAGAGGGGTTTGATGTTTCGCACTTTTTCGGGGAACATAAAGTGGCATCCTTAGTGGTCTTTAAGGATGGAAAACCCCTGAAATCCGAATACAGGAGGTATAGGATAAAAACGGTTGAAGGAATCGACGATTTTGCATCTATGTACGAGGTAGTGTTTAGGAGGTACAGGAGGGTTTTGGAGGAAGGGAAACCCTTACCCGATCTCATCCTAATAGATGGAGGTATAGGACAGCTGAATTCCGCATTAAAGGCGTTAAAGGAACTGGGTTTGGAAATCCCAATAATTGCCCTAGCGAAGAGATTTGAAACAATAATACTTCCGGGAAACAGGGTTGTACAATTACCATTAAACGAACCCGCCCTTAAGATCCTTCAAAACATTAGGGATGAAGCCCATAGGTTCGCCCTAAGGTACCACACCACATTGAGGAGTAAAGAGATCAAAAAGTCCATCCTTGACCTCATACCGGGTGTGGGTGAGAAAAGAAGGAATGTACTGTTGGCATACTTTGGAAGTATTGATAAGATAAAAGAGGCAAGCGTTGAAGAGATAGCAAAGCTACCTGGCTTTAACAGGAAAATAGCAAAAAGGATAAAGGAATTCCTTGGAGGTGTTAAATGAGCGTTTTGGGTAAATTGGCTAAAGTGATACTTAAGATAAAGGGGAACCTTATCCTCCTTGAGTTAAAAAAACCACCATGCAAAATATACTTACCCGATGATAGTATTTGGGCGCTAATTAGGGAGATATATCTTTTGGAAGCTTATCCTCCCTTTGAGAGCCTTAAGGGGGTAATAATCGACGCGGGTGCTCACGCGGGATCCTTTGCTGTACCCGCATCCTTTTTTGCGGATAGAGTTGTAGCCATTGAGCCGAATCCCATTATGGTAAAGCTCCTTGAAATGAACACATTAATAAACCGCAGAAGGAACATAGATATACTACCCTACGCCTTATACCATTCCTCAAAAACCGTTTACTTCAATCCCGACGACCTTACCAGCGTTATGGGAACGGTTTCGAAGGAAGGAAAAATTGAGGTTCAGGCTATATCCTTGGATGAAATCGTTGAAAGATATGGTGAAATTGAGCTTTTAAAGATGGATATAGAAGGTGCAGAATACGATGTGATATTTAACGCAAGGAAAGGAAGTTTAAGGAGGATAAAAAGGTTAGTGGGGGAAATACACTACGAAGGGAAGGAAATGTTGGAAAAGTTTGGGGAATATTTGAAAGAAATGGGATTTAAATACAAGTTTGTGGGGAAAAGTGAATTCTATAGCCCGTTTAAGGTTTTGAAGGCTGTAAAAAACTCGGCGAAAATTAAAGGCCAGATGTTCTACAAGATCACCAACTACATTTACCTATTAACCCCTATACCCAAACCCATAACGTTAATGTTTTCAGGCAAAGAGAGGGTATCACTCTTTTTCGCGGAGAGAATATAATTCACCCTTATAATACTTTCGCTATGAAAAAAGTAGCTTTAATTCTTTTGTTGCCAAGTTCCGCTTTGTTTGCCCAGGCTTACAGGTACACTGTGGATCCATCGCATACGTCAATAATTTTCAACGTCAGGCATATGATGGTGACGACGGTTAGGGGAAGCTTTAGTAAGTTTGAGGGTTGGATAGAGTACGACCCAAAGAACCCTCAGAATACAAAGGCGGAAGGTATAGTATATGTAAGTAGCATAGATACAAAGAACGAGAGAAGGGATAAACACCTTCTGAGCGAAGACTTCTTTGATGCGGAAAAGTACCCAACGATGAAAATGGTATTAAAAAAGGTTTATAAAAAAGGGAATCAGTGGTGGGCGGATGCGGACCTTACGATAAAGAATGTGACGAAAACCGTATCGTTCCCGTTCAACATATACGGACCAGTTAAAGATAATTGGGGAAATCTCAGGATAGGGGTTGAGGCGAGCTTTGAAATAAACAGGTTTGATTTTGGGCTAAATTGGAACCAGGTCTTGGAAACGGGGGGTCTTGTTGTTGACAAAACCGTTAAGGTTGATCTGAACATAGAGGCTATATACAAGCCAACGAATTAGCATTCTTATAATACCTTCGTGCTCTTAGCTTTATATCCGGAGATTAAGGGTTTTATACTTTACGATTCCTTGAGGAGGGGGGATTATGGGTTGTTGAAGGAGATATGCTCGGAAACTTCCCCCCCTTGCACTTTATCTTGCAACTTCTTAGCATCCAAAGGTATTAAGGCGGACTATAGTATATGCCCGGAGACACCCGAAGTTTTAAACGCAAAGTTTGAACTTTTTCGGGAGACCTCTTCAATCGTAAAGCTTGCGAAAAAGTACCCCTATTCCCCATACTCCATGAAGGCCCTACCCTTTTTAGATAGACTGGATAGTCTAAGGGTACTTCTTGAAATGGGGTTTTACGACAGTGTTTTAAGCGTTGCGGATACAACAAAGTCGGAAGAGTATAAACTATACTTAATAGCAAAGAGCAAGAAGGAACCGTTGAGTTTTAAGGAGATGGGGCAACTTCCGAAGTGGTACTTAAAAAATTACATATCAAAACCCTTACGGAGGGTTTTAAGCGAGGGAAATTACGATTCCATAGAGGCTTATTTAAGGGTTTTGGCGGAGATAGACGAGGAGAGGGCTTTCAGACTTATGACGCACGAGGTGGCGAAATTGGAACATAAAACCTTGGGTTATAGGCTTTACGGGATATTGAGGGCTTATTTAAAGGAGAGTTCAACCCCCTCGGCGTACAATTGGCTTGGACTTTCCGCGTACATTCTCGGTTATATAGAGGAGGCTTACAATTTATTTTATAACGCCTATCAAAAAGCGGAAAGGGGAAGTTTTGAGAGGTCAAGGTCCGCCTTTTGGCTATATAAGATAACTAGGGACACTCAATATCTGAAAACTTTAAGGGATGAAGATCCCATCGGATATTATTCCTTGAGGTTGGGCATAAAGCCCGTGTGGGTGGAGGGTGAGGTTTGGGATACCTCAAGCGGTAAAAGGTTTTACGAGATGGGTAAGATAGTTGAAAGGATAGCGGGGTACGATTACGCGAGGGAGTTTTACCTAAAAGATGTTCCTTCCGCCTATGCCCACGCAAAGGACTTGATAAGAGCCGGCGATTTTCAAAAAGCTTCCCTCGTTCTTGAGCATATATACAAAGTTTCAAGTAAGGATAAGGGGATCCCGAGGTGGTGGGTAAAGATGGCTTTCCCTTATGAAAAGAGATTCTTTTCCCATCTCATAGACTCCGCTTCAAAAACCTTTGGGGTGGATCCCTTGTTTTTTGTTTCGATTGTTAGGGAAGAAAGTAGGTTTGATCCGAAAACCACTTCACCCGCGGGAGCTATAGGTTTAGCCCAGGTTATGCCCGAAAACGTTAAGGAATTTTCCAAAACCTTCAACAAGAGGGTTAAAAACCCCTACGAGCCAAAAATAAACCTTATGATAGGCGCATGGGAAATTTCAAAGTACTTAAACATTTTCCAGGATTATCACCTTGCGCTTGCATGTTATAACGCGGGCTGTGATGCCTTAAACAGGTGGCTTTGTGATTACGAATATGAAAGGTTGGATTTTGATGTCTTTGTTGATGTGATACCTTACAACGAAACTAGGGCTTACGTAAGGAGGGTTATGAGGAGTTATTGGGTTTATAAAAGCCTATACCTTCCTTAATTTTATTAGGGTTTTTGGATCAGAGGTTATATACTCCCCCATACCCGCGTAAAAAACCGTTCTTTTGTCCTTTAGAAGGATATGATCCCCCTTAACTTCAACGAGGTCTTCATCGTAATAAACCCTTTGAATTTCCCCCACTATCAAAGTATGATCACCTAAGGTGAAATGCTCTGTGTAATAGCAGTCAAGGGCGAGGAATGCTCCCTTTATTATCGGATTGCGCAACGGGGAAAGAAAGAAATCTATGTTAAATTCCTTATATTTGTCTATGTACCTTCCGCTCGTTGAGCCGACCTTTTCCACAAAATCGGAATGTTCATAATGGAAATAATGCACAGCAAAGGCCCTTGCCCTTAATATCACATCGTGGCTAAACCTCTTTGGGGATACCGAAATACCGTATAGGGGAGGGTCAAAGGAGAGGGGGGTATGCCAAACCAAGCTCATAACCGCTTTATTTTCACCATCGTAAGCGGTGGCTACAACCGCCGACATAGGATAAACCGCGTACAAAGTTTTGAAATTAAACCTTTCCAGAACCTTCATAAGAGGGAATTTTAAGTTTGCCCTTTAGGATAATATACCAAACCAAAGGTCCCATAAACCTCGTGAAAAAGACGGGGGGATGTAGGAGGCTCATAAAAATGGAAAGGGTGAAAATGGAAATGCCCAAGTTATCACCCGAAGAAATCAGAACTACGGTTAAAAATCCGAAAAATATAATAAAGGAGAATAAGCCAACTATGCCTGTCTCCGCAAGGAAACCAAAGATAAAATTGTGGGCATCCCTTTGGGGCATCGCGGCGGAACACTGAGCATTATTCAGTTCCCCCTTTTTACACATCTCTCTAACAACAACGTTAAAGTTCCCCAAACCTACACCTGTTATCGGGTTCTTGGAAAACATTTTCATGGAAGCTTCAATCAATCTTACCCTATCAAGATCATATATCCTCACGAGCTTTATATCGGTTGCAGGAGCTGAGGGTAAGGTTTTCTTCTTATTTATAAATTCGCAAATGCTTGAACTTTTATAAATTTGTATAAAGTTCGGCATAGAGAGGGAAAGTAGAAGAGGTAAAAACGCAAAAAGGGCAAATTTTGGCCTTTTTTCAAGAAAAGAAAAAACAAGAACGGAAATGAACAAACCCAGTAAGGATGCCCTTGAAAAAGTTAGTGAAGACATAAAGGAGAAGAAGAGAAAGAGGGGGAGATTTCTTAAGTTCAAAACCGCAAATAAGGAAAAGATAAAACCTAAAGCGTTGGGATGGATCTCAAAGGCGGATAATCTCACGGGTTTTGGAATGCAAAATAAGGGAAAAGAATAAAGGAGGAAGATGATGGAAATTAATGTAAAGGTGAGTTTTATATCCTCCACTATGTCGCGTTTAATGGCAAAGGTTAAGGATATAAGGAGGGTGTATGCGGAAAATTGAATGAGGTTTTTGAGAACCTCAAACTTATCTGGGGCACCGAAAATGGAAAGGGAAATGGAAAAAAGAAAGGATAGGGCGAAAAGGTAATATTTTCCGTTGCCCTTAAAAAAAAGGATCATACCACCTGGGTTCTTGAGGAGGGAGAATAGAGCGAGGGAAATTAAGAAAATATCAAAGGGATTTACAAGGCTCCTTCCGAGAAGGAAAAGTCCAAAGGTGAAGGCTAAAATGGTTCCAGTACGGAGAACCTTGTCCATATTTCATACCTCCAGAAGGGCTTAATATCTAAGGAAACGAAGGGTGGGTTTACCTTTATTTCCTTTACCTCTCCCACCTCTACACCCGGATGCTCCAAAAGGTAAACCGTATCCCCCACCTTAACATCCGCACCGTACGGGATAAAAGCTATTTTGGGAATATTCCCACCCTTAATTACCCCCATAACCATAGATCTTGCGATGAAAACCCTTGAGTGGAAATCGGGGGAGTGCAAGGTCAACACTTCGGCAAATTTTCCCCTTGAAGATATTACAAAACCCACGAGTCCCACCGCCCAAACTATGTCCCCTTCCTTCACATCCCTTTCGCACCTTATCTTTATGAAGGATGGGTAAGGTTCGGAGCTTGAGGATACGAAATCACACAGGGATTTAAACCTAACTGGGTAGTAATTTGCTGTATCCGTAGGGAAAACAACCACGACTTGAGACTTTCCCCTTAAAAGTTCATCCCTTTGAGCTTTAAGTCTGATTATACCTTCAAATTCGTTCCTTAGAAAGAATGCGGGGTAAAATATCGGGTTTATTATCCCGTATAAGAAATTTTTCGTTAGGGGGAATAGGAGGAGAAGGGAGAAGAGGAGGGCTAGGATCTCATCCTCGTAGAGCGAAAATCTCATCCGAGTTTTTGGGTATGTAATACCAATTTGTAATATTGTGTATTCCCATTTTCTATTTCTTCAAGAACCTTACCCGCCCCAGCTATAACACTTTCATATGGATTGCTTGCCCTTATAAACTTTATGCCCGTTTCCTTCTCAAGCCTCTTATCCAAACCCCTTATAGTTGAGCCACCGCCCGTCAGGTATATCCCCTCATCCAAAACATCTTGAACTAAAGAAGGACTTGCGCTCTCCAACACCTTCCTTATAGCATTCACAAGTTCGTTTATAACTCCCTCCAAAGCTTCCTTTATATGATCGGAGGTGATCAAAACCTCCTTTGGCTTTCTCTGATATACATCCCAACCCTGTATAACCATTTCCATCTTGTTTTCTCCGTACACATCGCCTATCTCTATCTTTATCTTCTCTGCATAGTATTCATCTATAAGGATATTGAAATTTTTGCGAATATAGTCCGCTATTGCCTCATCCATCTCATCCCCCGCGGTCTTTATGGGGTATTTATATACCACACCCCCAAGGGATACAAGGGCTATTTCGGACGTTCCACCCCCTATGTCCACTATAAGGTATCCTTTGGGATCAAACACTTGCAGACCTATACCTATTGCGGATGCTACAGGTTCCTCTATTAAATACACCTGACTTGCCCCTATGGATTTTGCCGCATCTATAGAAGCCTTCCTCTCAACGTCGTTTGCACCCGACGGTACCGCCATAATAATGGTAGGATTCGAGAATACATTTTTTACCGCCTTTTTTTTAAACTCGTAAAGCATATACTGCACAAGCTCAAGGTTGTTTATAACACCATCCCTTATAGGCCTTTTAACTATAAGGCCCTCGTGGGCTTTTCCGAGCATCCTCTTTGCCTCCCAACCTACAGCAACAACCTTCTTCGTATTGACATCCATCGCTATTACCGACGGTTCCCTTAAAACTATACCTTTACCCTTCACGTAAATTAAAGTGGTTGATGTTCCAAGATCAACAGCTATGGCGGGTCTAAAGAAGTTTATTAAGGATTTTATCATAGATTTATGAGAAGTAAGTCAGGGTTTTCTATGAGTGCTTTAAGGTCATTTAGGAACCTCGCGGCATGCGCCCCATCCACCGCCCTATGATCAAATGTTATAACTATGGTCGCAATATATCTTGGTTTTATTTCATCTCCCACAAAAAATGGTACTTTTCTGGGCCTCGGGAGGGCAATTATTGCTATCTCGGGGTAGTTTATAACCGGGTAGGCAAAAACTCCACCTATAGAGCCTATGTTGGATACCGAAAAGGTACCATCCCTAATATCCTCAAGCTTTAAGGTGTTGTTCCTGGCTTTTTCCGCGAGCTCTTTAACCTCCCTTGCTATCTCCAAAATTGACTTCCTTTCTACGTTTTTTATGACGGGGACCTTTAGACCTTCCGGGGTATCCACCGCTATGGATATATTTATACTATCGTAAAGCAATATTTCGCCCCTCTCGTCGTCCACCCTACCGTTGAACTCGGGATGTTTCTTTAAAGTTGCAGCCACAGCCTTTAAGAATAAGTGGAATATGGATATCTTTACCCCTTCCCTTTCGCCCAAGGGTTTCAACCTCTCCACTAGGTTTATGATCTCGGTAAAGTCCATATCCTCGGCGTGGAAAGCATGGACTGCGTGCTCCTTTGATTTCCTCAGGTGCTCTGCTATAGCCCTCCTTACGCCCTTGAAAGGTATCCTCCTTATTCCCACCTCCTCCACCTTTTGCACGGGTACTTCTTCAACTACCTTCTCCACTTTCTTTTCTTCTACAACCTTAACCTCCTTCTTGCTCTCCTCGTAATACCTTAAGACATCCACTTTCCTTACCCTACCGCCCGGACCTGTACCCTTTACTATGGAGAGGTCTATCCCGAGGCTCCTTGCAAGCTTCCTGACCGCGGGTGCCGCCAGAACCCTCTCGGATCTCTTACCGGTTTCCCTCCTTAAATCTTCCACTTTCTCTATTCTTTCTTCAGCCTTCTTTTCCACAATTTCAACATGACCATCCACCTCACCCTCCTCCGCATATACAAGGATGGGTTGATGGACCCTAACTACATCCCCCTCCTTGACCAAAAGCTTGAGGATCTTACCTTTAAACGGTGAAGGGATCTCTACGGTGACTTTATCGGTTATGACTTCAACCAAAGGCTGTTCCTTCTCTACCTCATCCCCTTCTTTCACCAACCATCTTGAGATCTCACCTTCCACTACACTTTCCGCTATTTCGGGAAGATGAAACTCCTTAGGCATCTATTTCCTCCACCTCAACAATAGACCCCAGCTTCGCTATCTGCCCCCTTATGGAAGGAGTATCCTTGTGTATTACCGTTTGCCCCCTCTTCCTTAAGCCCAAAGACCTAATTATCCTCTTGGTCTTTGCGCTTTTATCAATTAGACTCCTTTTCAGGGTTATTTTCAACATTTTCATTTCCTTCCCTCCATTTTCCCCTTGCCCTTAAAATTTCCTCGGGAGACCTCATAAGTTGGAGCGCTTTCATGGTTGCATACATGGCGTTGATAGGATTTGTTGAACCTATTAGCTTCGTGAGCACGTTCCTGTAACCCGCGGCCTCTAGGATCGCTCGGACTGGTCGGGATGCTATGATACCAGTACCCGGCGATGCGGGCTTTATCAAGAGTTTTGTGGCCTTAAATTTTACCATTATATCATGAGGTACCGTATCCCTGACAATTATCACATCTATCATCCTTTTCTTTGCCCTCCTTGTGGCCTTTTGCACCGCATCAGGGGTTTCCTGGGCCTTTCCGTGTCCCAAACCCACTTTCCCTTTACCGTTTCCTACAACCACCCAAGCGTCTATATGGAACTTCCTTCCACCAGCCGTCATCTTTGCGGTTCTTCTGACAAGCACCGTATATTCAACCAGTTCTTCCATATTTCACCTCCTAAAATTCCAAACCGCCTTCCCTCGCGCCATCAGCCAAAGCCTTAACCTTCCCGTGATACTTATAACCCGCCCTATCAAAAACAACCTTCGTAATTCCAAATTTCTTTGCCCTTTCCGCGAGGAGCCTTCCAACTTCCTTTGCCTTATCAATTCCTTTCAGGTTTGCGATCTTTTCCCTTATTTCGGGCGAAAGGGTAGAAGCGGATGTTATAATCTTGCAAGGTCCAAATGGATAATCTATCACAAGCTGGGCGTATATGTGTTTGTTGGATTTGAATACAACGAGCCTGGGCCTTTCTGGGGTCCCTACTACCTTTTTCCTTACCCTTAAGTGCCTCCTCCTTCTCCTTTTTAGCCTGTATTCTGTCTTGTTCCTTTCCGATACGTAGTTCATCCTTCACCCCCTTACTTAGCCTTTGTCTTCTTTGTAGGCTTAAGGATGATAACCTCGTCCGCATATCTGATACCCTTACCGGTATAAATATTAGGTTCCCTTATTGACCTTATCTGAGCCGCAACCAGACCCACAAGCTCTTTGTTCGTTCCCGATACGATTACCGTATCCTGCCCCTGAACTTCAACCTTTACATACTTTTTATATTCTTCCGGAAGGGCATATTCCACCGGATGGGAATAACCCACGTTGAATATCAGCTTTTCCCCCTCCTTCCTCACCCTATAACCCGTCCCCACAACCTTCAGCTCCTTTTTGTAACCCTCAACCACCCCTATTATCGCGTTTCTTAAAAGCCTATAAATTGTTCCCGGAAGGGCCTTTCCGAGATTGCGATCGGATTTTGGAAGTCCTCTAACCTCAACGGGTTTAACGGAGATCTTGCCATCTTCTAGAGCGACTTCTATCATGGGGGGAACGAAAACCTCAACCTCCCCTTTAGGACCCTTGAACTTAAATACCTTTCCCTTTACTTCCGCACCCTTAAATTTTCCCATTCCCTCAACGACTTCAACCTTAACGGACTGAGGGATCTCCAAAGGTTTCTTTATAAGCCTTGACATTTTTACCCCCTAAAATACCTTACATATAAGCTCACCACCTACGCGCAGTTTCTTGGCTTCCCTATCGGATAGAACACCCTTGGGGGTTGAGAGGATGGCGATTCCCAATCCGTTATAAACCTTGGGAATCTCGTCAACACCCACGTAGATCCTCCTTCCAGGTTTTGAGACCCTTTCGATCACTTGTATTACGGGCTTTCCCTGATAATATTTTAGATAAACGATGATCTTCTTTTTTACCCCTTCGCCTTCTATCTTGTACCCCTCTATATAACCCTCCCTCTTTAGGACGTCAAGAATTGCCATTTTGAGCTTTGAGGCGGGTTCCACAACCACCTCTTTCTTTTTCGCCATAACAGCGTTCCTTATTCTTGTCAGCATATCTCCTATGGGATCCGTAAGCATATCTCCCCCCTTACCAGGATGCCTTTATGACTCCGGGTAGTTTTCCCTCAAGTGCGAGTTCACGAAAACAAATCCTACAGATGCCGAACTGCCTGAAAAACCCATGATCCCTACCGCATATCAAACACCTATTTCTCTTTCTGGTCTTGTACTTGGGTTTCTTCTTCATCTTTTCAAGTTGCGCCTTCGTAGCCATAGTTTGCTATTCTAAAGTTGAATTATGCTCCAGCTACCTTTCCCATTTCCTCGGCCTCCTCCACGTTCAGCACTATCCTATCCATCCTCCAAAGATGGAAGCCAGTACCCGCAGGTATGAGATCCCCTATTATCACCCTCTCCTTCAATCCCCTCAGCTCATCTTCCTGTTTCCTTATCGCAGCTTCCGCAAGGATCCTGGGCGCCTCCTCAAAGGATGCGGATGCAAGGAAGCTATCAGTAGTTGATGCCACCTTGCTTACACCGACTATTATGGGCTCCCACTTTGCGGGTTTCCCACCTTCCCTCATAACCTTTGCGTTCTCTTCCTCAAGTTTTACCCTGTCCACGATCTGTTCGGGTAAGAACCTCGTTGTTCCCCCATCTATAACCTTCACCCTCCTCATCATCTGCCTGAGGATAATTTCTATATGTTTGTCATCTATTACCACACCGGAAACGCTATAAACCTTCTGTATCTGCTCAAGTAAGTACTCCGTCGCCTCGTTGGGACCTTTGATCTTCAGTATGTCTAAGGGAGATATATCTCCTTCAACGAGCTTGTCCATAGCTTGCACCCTATCCCCTTTTGATACGAGAAGGTAATCTCCGTACTTTATGTCGTACCTTTTCTGAGTTCCATCATTGTGCCTTATCGTTACAACGATCATCCCCCTCTTATCGTCTATTAAGATGTCCTCAACTATACCGTCCCTTTCAACCACCACCGCGGCGTCCTTGGGAACCCTAGCCTCAAATAGCTCCTCCACCTTTGGTAACCCACCCGTTATATCCCTCGTCTTGTATATCATCCTGGGGAGCTTTGCTATTATCTCGCCAGGTTTCACAGACCCGTCTTCACCTTTGAAGATGTTGTATGCCTTCTTTGTAAGCCTTGAGCCGTTGGCAAGGGGTATTTCCTCAAGAATTTCGCCCGTCTTTGGATCTTCAACTATAGCCTTGGGGTAAAGTCTCCTGTGCCTTACAACCTCAACGACGTATTCAAGTACGCCCGCCTGCGTATCCTCCTTAAGGGATACACCTTCAATTAGCCCCTCAAATCTGAGAACCCCTTCCTTTGTTACTAGGATCGGCAGATCGTAAGCATCCCACTCCGCTATCTTTTCCCCCTGTTTCACCTTATCACCATCCCCAGCGTATAGGATATAGCCGTACTCAAGGTTATACCTCTTCCTCCTTCCATCCTTGCCCCTAAGGATCACCGCAGATTTCCTTGATATAACTGTCCAGCTTCCGTCGGCGTTTTTCACCGCGTTTACGTTCTCCCACTCAACTATCCCATCAAAGTCAGCCTTATGTACGGGCTCAACCGCTATCCTCTCGGCCGCCCCACCCGTATGCTTGGTCCTTAGGGTGAGCTGTGTCCCAGGCTCACCTATGGATTGGGCGGCTATTATTCCCACCGCCTCGCCGAGCTCGACGAGCTTACCCGTGGCAAGGTTCCTACCGTAGCACTTCTGACATACTCCATGTGGGGCCTCGCAGTAAAGGACGGACCTTATCTCAACCTCTTCTATCCCTTTCTTCTCAATGAGCTCCGCCTTCTCTTCCGTTATCTCCTCCCCCGCATATACCAGAACCTCCCCGCTTTCCGGATCGTATATATCATCGAGGGCGTACCTTCCGACGATCCTTTCGCTCAGCTTCCTTATCACCGTCTCCCCTTCCTTCAGAGCCCTTACAACCCTACCCTTTATGGTACCGCAATCCTCCATGGTGACCACCACATCCTGTGCGGCATCCACAAGCCTCCTTGTGAGGTATCCCGCATCCGCTGTTTTCATAGCAACGTCGGAAAGTCCCTTCCTTGCCCCATGGGAAGATATGAAGAACTCTATGGATGAGAGCCCCTCCTTCAGGGCCGATAGAACCGGCGTATCTACAATTTCACCCGCCTGACCCTTCTTTGAGGGTTTTGTCATCAGTCCCCTCATCGCCCCGAGCTGTCTAGTTTGATCTATGTTACCCCTCGCTCCCGAAAACACCATAAGGTATATGGGATTAAATCCTTCCTTGTCCTTTTCCATTGCAGATATCATCCTTTGCGTCACCTCTTGGGTTACGTTTGTCCAGATATCAAAGATCCTCTGCTTCCTCTCCGCCCCCGTGATCCTACCCTGCTCAAACGCCTTCTCAACTCTTTCTATCTCCTTCAAGGCTTTCTTTATGATCTCGTACTTCTCCTCGGGCACTATAATGTCGTCTATTCCGAAGGTTAAGCCCGACCAAGTTGCCCACCTAAAACCGAGATCCTTCATATTATCAAGGAATTCTGCGGTCTTCCAAGTTCCGAGCTTTCTGTGGATTTCCTTAACGAGGTTTGATATATCCTTCTTCTTAAACTCCCTGTTGACGTGAGAGAAGGTAAATTTCTTATCCCACATCTCCTTTGGAATTATTGAAGCGAATATGAGCCTACCCACCGTGGTTTGGATTATCTTAGCTTTGGTGTTTGAAGGATCAAAGGGGTCCCCCTCAACCGGAACGAGCACTTCCACCGGGTCGTTCACCTTTATTAAACCCAAGGTAAGCGCGGATATGGCCTCCTGATAGGAAGAAAAGAGTGCCTTTACTCTTCCTGGCCTCATCTTGGTTATGTAATTTATACCTATGACCATGTCTTGCGATGCGGTAGCCAGTGGATTCCCATGGGCGGGAGATAGGATGTTGTGGGGGGCAAGCATTAGGGCGTAAGATTCCGTTATTGCCTCCGGGCTTAATGGGACAAATACCCCCATCTGATCCCCGTCAAAGTCCGCGTTATAAGCGGCGCATACCAATGGGTGGATCTGTATGGCATATGTTTCGTTTATTATGGGTTCAAATGCCTGGATTGATGGCCTGTGAAGGGTGGGCGCCCTATTGAGGAGGACGGGATGATGCCTTGTTATGTCAAGTAATATTTCAACTACCTCTTGCTTCTTTTGCTTTATAAATTCAAACTTTTCCGCCCTTGTGTACGCCAATCCGGACTCCTCAAGCTTCCTTTCTATCATGGGTTTAAAGAGCTCTATTGCCATATCCTTGGGAAGTCCCACCTGATGAAGCTTAAGTTCGGGACCCACGACAATCACGGACCTTCCGGAATAATCCACCCTCTTTCCAAGAAGGTTCCTCCTCAAGAGCCCCTTCTTCCCCCTCAGATAGTCCGTCAGGGATTTCCTCTTCTGTCCACTCCTGTTAAGGGAAGGCCTCCTTAGGCGCGAGTTATCTATTAAAGCTTCCACCGCGTGTTTTATTTGCCTCTTCTCGTTTATTATCATAAGCTCAAATCCGCCTTTCTCCAGTATTAGCTTCAGCCTGTTGTTCCTCCTTATTAGATCCCTATAAAGGTCGGTTAGGTCCGTATTTGCGAACTTCCCACCCCCAAGGGGCAATATCGGCCTTAAGTCGGGAGGAAGTACAGGTATTACTTCCAGAACCATCCATTCGGGTTTTTGCCCGGATAAGATAAAAGCCTCAATGATCTTCAACCTGTTTAAAAGCTTCGTCCTCTCTTGGGGATTTGTCGTAGTGTGGAGCCTCAGCTTTGTTTCCCTGTAAAGGGCCTCAAGGCGGGTTATGGTTTCTCCGGTTTGGGGATCCTCCACCTCCTCGCTCAGATCCTCAAGAAGCTTCTTTATCACCTCCGCTCCCCATCCGAATTCCACTTTGCCCGGACCCAGCTTCTCCACAATCTTCCTCATCTCGCTTATAGTGACGACCTCTCCCTTTTTCAGGGGAATCTTCTTTTTACCCTCCTCCGTCTCTATTTCAACAAATGGTTGATCCACCTTAACATCTATTATCACATAAGCCTCGTAGTTTATTACGGGCTCAAACTTGTTTTTCGGAATTCCTAAGAGCGTAGGGATAACATAAGGGGGCATTTTGTAAAACCATGGGTGGACCACAGGGGTGTTGAGTTGTATATAACCCATCCTCTCTCTCCTAACGTCTGACCTTGTCACCTCAACCCCACAGACGTCGCAGATTACTCCCTCATGTCTCTTGTCCGAAAACTTTCCGCAGGCGCAGGTGTAGTCCTTTACAGGTCCAAATATCCTTTGGCAATATAGCCCACCCGGTTCGGGCTTTAGGGTTTTATAGTTTATGGTTTCAGGGCTTTTAACCTCACCCAAACCCCTTATTCCCCTCTCCCTCCCCTTCCTCTCCGCCTCCGACCAGAGTTTTATCTCCTCCGGGGAGGCGAGGGAGGCGATAACCTTCTTAACCGCCTTCCAATTCATAAATCCTTACCCCCTTTTAATTTCCAAATTTATGGCCAAAGCCCTCAAAAAGCTCGACAAAACGTTGAAGGTTGAAGGGGTCGAAGGCAAGGGTGGTTCCGTTCCCTCCCTCAAAGCCTTGTAAAGCCTTAATCTACCCTTTACATCGTCGGACTTTATGGTTAGCATTTCCCATAGCGCATAAGCCGCACCGTGAGCCTCAAGGGCCCAAACCTCCATCTCCCCGAACCTCTGGCCACCCATATGGGATCTACCTCCCACGGGTTGTTGGGTTATCAAGGAATAGGGACCCGTAGATCTTGCGTGGATCTTGTCCTCAACCATATGTATGAGCTTCATTATATACATATTTCCGACGGTAACGGGGAAGTCCAAGTATTCACCCGTTCTCCCATCCCTCAACCTCATCTTACCATCCTCCGGAAGACCCGCAAGTTTAAGCTGTTCCTTCACTTCCTCCACCTTCAGGCTCTGGAAGGCCGGGCAAGCGTACTTTACCCCCCTCTTGGCAAGTTCCTGTGCGAAGTGTAGTATATCTTCCTCTTCCGCCTCTTTCAACCATCCCTTAAATTCCTCATCCTTGTGAGGCTCATAGAGATTTATTAGGAATTCCTTAATCTTTGATGGTGATTCTCCTTTGTCCAACATCTCCCTGAGTTTTTCGGTATTTTTTACCGCGGCGTACCCAAGGAGGGTTTCCAGAATCTGTCCTACGTTCATCCTTGAAGGCACTCCTAAGGGATTTAGGACTATATCAACGGGGGTTCCATCCTCCATAAACGGCATATCCGCCTCTGGGGCGATAATTGAAACCACGCCCTTGTTTCCATGCCTACCCGCAAGCTTATCCCCCACCTTTATCTTCCTCTTCTGGGCAATATACACCTTTATCACCTGCCTAACACCTGCAGGAAGTTCATCCCCCCTCCTTATCCTCTCAAGTCCTTCCTCGTATTCCCTAAGGAGATTTTCGTAAGCTTCCCTTCCGTCGCTTATTATCCTCCTTAGGTCTTCCTCAAGGTTCTTATCACCTAAAGCTCCACTCTCTATCCTGAGCTCAAGGGGATCCACACTCCTCAAAATCTCACCCGTTATTATATCACCCTTGTCAAGGATCTTGTTCTTCCCTGCAAATATGGGTTTTTCAACCTTTACACCAGAAAGCCTCACCTGAAGGATCTCCCTAAGGGAATCTCTGAGGTTCTGGATCTTCAGGTTTATCTCCTCCAAAAGTTTCCTCTGCCTTTTACCTATCACCCTTTTCTCGGGTATGGGCATATCGGGTTTTACCTCGTGATCCACATAAAGCTCTCCCGGAACGAATTCACCGCCCGGACCTATATAACCATGCGCTATGGGGTCGTCGGGTATGTACCTCGTCAAGATCTCAACGCCTATTACTGTTCCGTGAACTGCGGGAGGAACCCTGAGAGAGGTGTTTTTCCAGGGTTTTGATTTTTCTCCGAATATAGCCATCAGTAATTTTTCCTCGGGGGAAAGCTCACTGAACTTCTTTTCCTCCCTTGGGGTATTCTTTCCAACCAAAATATCGCCCGGACCCACCTTTGAACCTATCCTTGCTATTCCATACTCGTCAAGGTGGGCTATATTCCTCTCGCTCTCTTTATAGGGCTCACGGGTTACCACTTCGGGTCCCAACCTAGTCTCGTTAACCTCCGCGGCAAACTCCAATATATGTATGGATGTTAGCTTATCCTCCTTTACGAGCCTGTCGGATATCACGATTGCATCCTCAAAGTTATAACCGTACCAAGGCATAAAGGCCACGGTAAGGTTCCTACCTATGGAGATTTCCCCACCAACGCTCGCAAGGTTCTCCGCAAGTATATCTCCCTTCTTGACTTTCTGTCCTTTTTTAACTTTCGGAACATAATGCACTATCGTGTTTTGGCCCGACCTTTCAAAAACTCTGAGGTTGTAGGTTTTTACGTTAAACATGCTACCTTCAGGACGCACCATTATTTTTGAGTAATCAACATAAACCACTTCGCCATCTTCCTGGGCTAGAATAACGGAACCGCTATCTTCCGCTATTTTCGCTTCCATACCCGTCCCAACGTTTGGAGATTCGGGATTAAGTAGGGGAACCGCCTGCCTTTGCATGTTTGAACCCATAAGGGCCCTGTTCGCATCGTCGTACTCTAAGAATGGGATCAGGGATGTGGATGGGGAGATTATCTGCCTCGGAGATAAGTCCATGTAGTCTATCTCTTCCCTGTTTGCGAACATATAACTCCTCTTGTGCCTGACTATTATATTTGAGCTTTGCTTGATCCTCTTGGTTTTGGGGTCTATCTCTATATCCGCGGGCGCAATCTTCAGATTTATATCCTCCTGGGGTGTTAGGTAATTTACTTCGTTGGTGACCTTTCCCTTCTCAACCTTTACGACGGGTGTCTCTATGAAACCAAGCTCGTTTATCCTCGCATATACCGTTGGCGAAAGTATCAAACCTATGTTTTGACCCTCGGGGGTCTCTATGGGGCATATCCTACCGTAGTGCGATGGGTGAACATCTCTGACCTCCAAGGTCGCGGTTTCCTTCGTTAGGCCACCCTTACCCATGGCGGAGATCCTCCTCTTTATCGTCAGTTCAGACAGGGGGTTTGTCTGATCCAAAAGTTGAGAAAGGCTGTTTTGCGTGAAGAAGTTGTTTATTGATCGGGAGACTATCTTGGGGTGGACTATGTTCCTTAGAGGTTCCCTTTCGCTTATGAGCTTCTCCCTTATACCCTTTGCGGTCTTTATAAGTTCATTCCTTGTCCATTCAAATAGCTGCTCCCCAACCCTCTTAATCCTCCTATGGGCGAGATCATCTATATCGTCCTCTTCAACCTCACCCCTATATAGGTCCATCAACATCCTGAGGGCTACCACAAAATCCGTTTCCGTAAGGTTTTCAATATCGTCCTTTGGGGGTGAAAACCCTTCAAGGTCCTTGAGGTATTTTTCGATATTTTCGCTTTTATAAAGTCGGGTGTTTATCTTGTACCTTCCCACCTTACCTATAAAGGTTTTATCGGGCGAGAAGAAGTAATCCCTCAAAAAGTCTTCGGCGTTCTCAACTGTTGCGGAGGAGAACCTTATGACCCTATAAATGTACCTGATTGCCTCCTCCCTCCTCCTTATCTTGTCCTCACGTAGCGTCTTTAAAACAATATTTACCGCGGGATCCTTGGGATCAAAAACCTTAACCCTGTGTATTTTCCTTCTCTTTAGTTTCTCCGTTATGCTTCCATCTATTACCGTTATCTGCCCCTTATCATCCACCATAGGGATGATCACTTCCCCATCCTCGTTCGTTATATCCTCCGCAAGATAGTATCCCTCCGCTTCGCTCAGGAATTTTTCTTGTGCTATGTGCCCAACCGCAACCTTTATTATATCCCTAAATTCGGAAAATCCCAAAAACCTCAAAAACCTCGTAAGGTAAAACTTCTTCTTCCTCAACAGGAAGTACATCCCCTTTTCGCCCTCTATCCTCAGCTCCATCCAAGGGCCACGATATGGGATGATCATGGATGAGAAAATCTGATTCAACCCCTCTTCCTCTATTAAGAAATACACCCCCGGGGACCTGTGGATCTGGTTTATTACCACCCTCTCAACTCCCTTTATTACGAAAGTCCCCCTAGATGTCATATATGGGACATCCATAAAGTAGACGACATCCAAAATTTCCCTTTCTATCTTCCCGTTTTCGTCGAAAAACCTCTCGGACGTTCTGATGTGTATGGGTACGGAATAGGTTAGGTCCCTCTTTTTGGCATCCTCCGGAGATATGTCGGGATCCCCGACCCTGTAATCCAAATACTCTATATCCACCCTCCCATCGGTACTTTGCAAGGGGAATATCTCCTCAAAGATCCTCTTTAAACTCATTGATGAACGGGGTTCGGAGTGGTCAAAGAAGGAGTTCTCAACAGAATAAACCAAACCTCTCAAATTTGATTCGTTTATCAATTCATCCTTGGTTTTCGTAGAAATTCCAATAACTCCAACGTTCGCGTTGTTTTCATTTGCAATTTCAAGGAGGGCTTCTATGTCCTTGGGGGTGTATTTTCCCTTCGGAAGGATAATGTAGTAATAGTTCGGTCTGGGTATTTCGTCTTTTATGGCATCGGGATTTATCCTATCCCTAACTTCCGCCAATATCCTGTTGGCGGTTTCGGCCCTTTCTTTGGTGGTTCCCTTTGATACCCTTATGCCAAGCGTATAATTCTTGGCGAGGGTATAAAGGAAATTATGTAAAGTTTCGGTTTCACCAACAAGAGACCAAAATATATTGAACCTCCTACCCAAAAAATCATCATAGGAAGCAAGCTGTATTTCCAAAAGATTTGGCAAAAACCTTTCGTTAAATTGTCCAACCCTTGCTATTCTCATTATCTTTCACCTCCCACATTTTAAAGTTTGGGGGAGGGAGGGTATTCCCTCCCCTTTCCCCTATTTGATCTCAACCTTGGCACCCACGGCTTCAAACTTCTTCTTGATCTCCTCCGCCTCCTCCTTTGACACACCCTCCTTTATGGGTTTGGGAAGGGAATCCAAGAGATCCTTGGCCTCCTTAAGTCCCAGGCCCGTTATTTCGCGGACGACCTTCAGAGCCTGTATCTTGTTTGAAGCCTCAACCAATATCACATCAAAAGTCGTCTTTTCTTCAACTTCCTCCGCGGCGGGCGCGGCCGCGACGGGGGCCACAGCCATGACGGGTGCGGAAGCGCTGACTCCAAACTTCTCCTCCAACGCCTTAACCAGCTCCGCAAGCTCTAAAACCGTAAGGTTCCCTATTGCCGCCACTATTTCATCAACCGTAAGCTTTTTCTCCGTCATAATTATACCTCCTTTTCTTTCTTTTCCTTAAGCGCATTTAATGCATAAACCAATCCCCTCAAAATTCCTCCCAGGCTCCAAACCAACCCATAAAGCGGGGCGCTTATACCCCCGACCACCTTTGCCCTCAGCTCCTGAACGGGTGGAAGGTTTGAAAGCTTTTTTAACTCATCCTTGGAAATAAATTTTCCGTGTAAAACCCCACCCTTCAGCTCTCCCTTATTTACCTCATCTACAAACTCCACGAATATCTTTAGGGGTTCCACCTCATCCGAAAAGGAGAATATTATTGCGGTGTTTCCAACGAGGACATCCTTTATCTCGGGAGTTTGTTTTTCCAGGGATATCCTGAGAAGGTTGTTCTTGACGACCTTTACCCCATACCCCTTTTCCTTCATTCTCTTCCTTAGATCGTTCATCTCCATAACGGTCATACCCTTAAAGTCAAATAGGGCTATCATTGACGCCCTCTGGGCGATATCCTTAAGTTCGTTCAACATCTTCTCTTTTTCCTTTCTGGTCTTCATGCCATAACCCCCCTCTTTCTAAGGGTTTCCATAATTTCCGCAAGATCCAGGGCTATTGAAGGTCCCATGGTGGTGGTAAGGTAAGCGCTTTTTATAAACTGCCCCTTTACCCCTTTGGGCCTGTTTTTTACAACCTCCTCAAATACCGCAAGGGCGTTTTCGTAAAGTTGCTCGGGTGTAAAGTTGGTTTTGCCTACGGGGACATGTATATTTCCGGATTTGTCGTTCCTTATCTCAACCCTACCTTTCTTGAGTTCCCTTACTACTTGTCCCACATCCTCGGTTACGGTTCCCGTCTTCGGGTTGGGCATAAGTCCCCTTGGACCCAAAATTCTACCCAGCTTACCCACCTCCCTCATGGTTTCCGGTGTTGCTACCACCGCATCAAACTCAAGCCAACCGTTCTGTATCTGTTCAATATACTCTTTAAATCCCACGTAATCCGCTCCCGCTTCTTTCGCTTCCTTCTCCTTCTCGGGGTTTGTGGTTAGAACCAAAACCCTCACGGTTTTCCCCGTCCCATGAGGCAAAACAACGGGTATTCGGATGTTTTGCTCGGGTTTTGTGGTGTCTATATTAAGCCTCATATGAAGTTCAACGGTTTCTATGAACTTTGCGCTCTGGAAATCCCTCACCATTTTAACCGCTTCCCTTAGGGGATATTTCTTGGTGAGGTCGTAAATTTGCAAGAGTTTTTTGTACCTTTTCCCAACCTTTGCCATTTTATCCCTCCACTATTTGTATCCCGGCGCTCCTTGCGGTTCCCTCTATCATCCTCACTGCGGCCTCAAGATCGGTGGTGTTGAGGTCGGGCATCTTCAACTTGGCGATCTCAATTACCTTTGATCTGGGAATTTTGGCGACTATTTCCTTTCCGGGATTGTGGGCGGCGGTTTCTATACCCGCGGCTTTCTTTAGTAGAACGGATGCTGGGGGAGTCTTGAACTCAAGGTCAAAGGTTTTATCTTTGTAAATCGTTATGACGACGGGAATTATTAAACCCATCTTATCCCTCGTTGCATCGTTGAAAGTCTTAACAAACTGCATAAGGTTTATGCCGTAAGGGCTCAGAGTTGGACCCACCGGTGGCGCGGGTGTAGCCTGCCCCGCGGGAAGCTGCAATTTGACCTTGGCAACAATCTCCTTCTTAACCTTCTTTGCCATTTTCCCCTCCTTTAAACGTTTACCCTTTCCGCCTGCGTAAATTCAACCTCTATATTTTGGGGCTTCCCGAAGAATACAATCTCAACCGTCAGGACCCCCCTCTCAAGATCCACATCCACCACTTTCCCCTCCCTACCCTTTAACGTACCTTCCACTATCTTAACAACATCACCCTTCTCAAAGGGGGCTTTCCTCTTTTCCTCCTGCTCCTGCCTTTGAAGGAGTTCCTCTATTTTCCTTATATCCTCCTCCGAGGCGTGTATGTAAGTGGGCAAACCCGTGTTTGGATCCGTAGCCCTTATGGGTCTGGTTCCGGATATTGCCCTTGTTATTTCATCTATGATCCTTTGATCTTCCTCCATAAGGATGAAGATATAACCACCGTAAATGGGCTTCTCAATAATTTTCGTCTCGGTCTTGTATTTGTAGTGCTTTACCTTGAGGGCGCTTTTTACCCTTTCTATTTCAAAACCAAGGGCTTTTAACTTCTCTACCAAATTCTCGCTCTCCTCACCCTCAACTCCAAGGATGGAAGGATAAAGCCCCTTGTTTAAAAGTTCAAGGAAAACCTCTTGGATTTTGCCCCTATCAAGTTTTTTTAGCTTATAAGTATTTTTCCCTACCTCCTCATAATCGTATGGAATTCCACCAGACATTTTGCCCTTAAAACCAATCTGGAGGTTTGATATCAAGCGTGTAAACTCAAGGGGAAACTTTTGGGGCACGGATTTTATAACAATATCGTAAATTTCCTCCGCAACCCTCTTCTTTACCTGTTTAGTTATTTTCTGGGTGGGAACAAATATCCTTTCCACCTTATTTTGCCAACCCTTGTCCTTAACCAATTTTTCGATCTTTTCCTTCGTCTTTAACTCCGTTCCACCCCTAGTCCAAAATATAAGCCAAGTTTTGTTGGATGTCATATTACCCTCCCGCCAACAAGAGGAATATCCGGGAAATTACAAGATCGGAAATCCAGACAAAGAGTGTGACAAATATAGATATTGCTATTACGCCCGCGGTTCCCACAACGATACTGTTCCAATCGGGCCAGCTAAGGCGGTTTATTTCCTCCTTTACACCCTCAAAGAATTCAGGCAAATTCGTTAAAATTTTTATTACCTTCCGAAACGTTTCCTTAAAGTAGTTCAGGATGTTCATAACTTACCCTCCGTGTGGTGGGTATGCTTCCTGCACCATTTACAGTACTTTCTCAGCTCAATCTTCTTCCTGTTGCTTCTGTTTTTCCTTATGGCGTAATTAAAACGTCCACAAACAGAACACTTCAAGCCCACCGTATGACTACCCTGAGATTTTTTAGCCATAAACAGGCCCGGAGGGACTTGAACCCCCAACCTGCGGATTTGGAATCCGCCGCTCTGCCAAGTTGAGCTACGGGCCTATTCCGAGTGGATATTATAAGGGTGTTTGTTTTACCTTACGACCTTTACTACCCTCCTACCCCCCTTCAGGAAATATACCCCCCTCGGAAGCTCGTTCAAATTACCCTTAACAAGCTTGCCATCAACGGTATATATCCTGTAATCCTTTAAATCTTCCACCTTTACCATCTCCTCTACTGAGGTGTAAGAAGTTCTGGTGAAATATACCGCTCCCGCATCTTCCCCGTAATAATCGTTTGCCCATATTGCAAATAGGTTTCCACCATCATAAATAAATCCATTGTAATCGTGTCCCGCGGGGTTTTGGTTGAAATTATAGTTATGATCAGAAACCCTTCCGGGTGTGGAGAAGGTGGTTGCCCAGTTTGTTGAAGATGCCCATTTTGTTGCCCATTGACTTCCCACTTTCTCTTGCCACATCACATAAAGGTTTGAAGGTGAAGAGCTCGCAACCATAGGCAATATCTGATCCGTTGAAGTTTGTGCCACGTACTTGTTGCTCCAGGTGGAACCTCCGTTAGTTGAATATGCTATACCGACGTTGCAGTAGGACCCATTCGGTTTTATAAATGATACCGCTATGTTGTTCCCTTGTGCGGTTATATGGTTGTGAATTTTAGCAGGCCTGTTAAAGCTCGGGCAAGAGGTGGAAGAACCTGGATTAAAGCTAACCGCATCCCCAAGGGATGTCCATGTTGCGCCATTATCCATAGATTTTAAGACCCTTATTGCTATGGTGGGCCAAGAGTTGAAATTGTTTTGGGATAGATATACGGTGGAACCATCTTTATAGAAGTAAGCGACGGTTGAGACGACACCCGTTAGCCTTATGGTGCTCCAACTTGAACCGTAATTTATACTCCTTGCTATATCTATCTCGTAATTCCCGTACTTGTCGGTGGTGTAATTTACAAGGATAACACCTCCACCCAAGGCTATTATCCAAGGCTTGTCTTTAAAGTATGCCCAATTATCGTTTGGTGGCAATATTGAGCAGGACCAGTTGGATACGTTGTCCGGGGTTCCAGTATTCTTACAGAAATATATTTCGCCCTTTGGATTGGAGGGGTTACAGTATATCATACCTACCGCGTAAAACTGATTTGGATCTGAGGGTTCGGACGCAACGGAAGGATCACCTATCCAACAGTTTACGGTGTCGGGTGGCCTTATGTACCATATGAAGTTCCAAGTACTTCCCCCGTCGGAGCTTAGGGCAAAATCGTTTGCAGAGAACCAACCCGTCCAATCAAGGTCTATCCAATGCGCCGCTATCCAGGAGGGGGACTTTGCCATGGAAACCTCAAGCTGATCCAAGCCAGTCGTTATATCCCAGTTTGAAACCTTTACATTCGGTCCAAATGGGGCATCAGCCAACAAAAGGATCATATCTCACCTCCTTATATACGCTCCCCCAAAGGAAACCTCCGCATCCTGCTCGGATGATATTACCACCTTGTAAGGCATAACCACATTCGGACGACTCGGCATACCCAAACCGAACTCCAAACCCTCATCCAATTTAAAGGAAACCTCCTTCCACTCAGACGAAAGTTCCACATCCTTTGAAAGTAGGGAATATTTACCGTTGTAGGTGTAGTAGAGATTTACCTTTATTTTCCCGCTTCCCCTCAGAAGCATGGTTATGCTCCCAAAGTCTTTAAGGTCCTCACCTTTACCTATAAGGGTTGCGGATGCTGGATCTTGGGGTTTTCCGTTTAGCACGATTTTTACCGGTTCTCCCCACCTTTCCCCCTGTAAGGATATGTTCGCTTTTTCGGGTGATACCTGGGCGTTATACACCCTCCAGGTACCCGGTTTTTCCGCCGGAACCGGGGAAACCGGCACCGTTATCCCTACACCCTTGCCTAAGGTTATCAACCAGACCATAGCGAATATTATATAGCCGGATCACAACATCCCCTCTATCACCCCCCTGAATTCCTCCGCGGCTTTATCCCATGTAAATTTCTCCGCAAAGGATCTGGCATTTTTGGAAAGTTCCAACCTTAACTTTTCATCCCTTATTATCTCCAAAACCTTTTTTGCCATACCATCAATGTCCCCATCATCAACCAAGAATCCATTGTATCCATCTTTGACGGAATCTTTAATTCCTGGAACCTTAAAACCTACAACGGGAGTTCCGCAAGCGAAAGATTCCATATTCACCAACCCCCAACCCTCTTTTGCGGAAGTGTTTATAACTACCCATGCGGAAGACAAAATTTCCCTCTTTTTTTCTTCATCCACAAAACCTGTAAAATTCACATCAATATCCAACTTCCCTGCTAAACTTTTAACCTTTCCCAAATATGGACCTGTACCCACCATAAGAAACTCGCAATCCCTGCAATTCTCAGATATTTTTTTAAAAACCTTTAGGGCTATGTCCGGCCTTTTGTATCTCCTCATCCTGTTGAGATAAACTATGAGGGGCCTTTCGGATTTTTTTGATGGCTTGAAAAATTCCGTATCTATCCCGTTGTATATCACCCTAATATCTTCTTCCGGGATCCCACCCATTACGAGCTCCTCCTTGGTGCTTTCGGATACAGCGATAAAAGGGATCCCCCTATAGAGTTTTGGGATCATTTTCTCGTGAAGGAGAACGTAAAGGGCAAAAAATGGGTTTGTTTCCTCAAATATGGAATTGCCAAAAAGGTGATGCAAAATCGCCAGTTTTTTTCTCCTTGAGTAAAACCTAGTATAAAACGGGATCTTGTTTAGGTCCTCTATAACGAGGTCAAAGCCTATTTCCCTCTCAAGCCTTGAGTATGCGAAGGGCACAAAATAGTTAAAAGTATTTCTCTCTCCCACCCTGTGTATGTGAAGCCCTTCTAGGAATTCATAATCCTTTGCCCCCCTAAAGGAGCAAACGAGGAGATGGATTTCCCAGAATTTTGAGAGCCTTTTAAAAATTTCCCTCAGATGTACTTCCGCCCCTCCCGAAAGGGGATGTTTCCAATCCTGCCAGTTTATTACTAAAATTTTAGTGTTTCTTGACAAGCCCTAACCTTTCCCTCTCCCTCCACTCTTCCAAAAGTTCCTCCATCTCCTCCTTCAAAAAGTCGGGCATATAGCTGAATACATCCTCAAATGTTGTCTCGGGTCCTGGTATAGGGCTCTTATCCGCTATCTCTATCGCCCTATTGAGTTCTTCCTCTACCCTCTTCCAAAGGAGTTCCTCCGCCATCTCGTTCCACCACCCGTTCCTTTCCATAAATAGCCTTGTTCTCTTTAGGGGATCCCAAACCTTCTTCCAAACCTCAACTTCCTCCTCGTTCCTGTACCTTTTTGGGTCATCCGCGGTTGAATGCGCCCCATACCTGTAAGTTAAAAACTCTATTAGGGTTGGACCTCCCCCATTCCTCGCCTTCTCAACCGCGTATTTGGTTACCGCATAAACCGCCAACGGGTCGTTCCCATCCACGTAAAACCCCTCTATCCCATAACCCTTTGCCCTATGCGCTATTGGAAGTTCCGCGGTCTGTTTGTACCTGGGTACAGATATTGCCCAATGGTTGTTTTGGCACATAAACACCACGGGTGTATTGAAAACCACCGCGAAGTTTAAACCCACATGGAAATCCCCTTGGGAAACCGCCCCATCGCCAAAATAAACCCCAACGACTTCCTTTGTTTTCCTATAATTTATCGCCATACCTATCCCCACCGCCTGGGGAATTTGGTTTCCCACGGGAGAAGATATGGTGAGGATCTTCAGTTCCCTCTTACCCCAGTGTGCGGGCATCTGCCTTCCCTTGTTGGGATCCAGTGCCCTACCCATGAGCTGGGCGAACATCTCCTCCAAGGGATAACCCCTCACCATATAAACCCCATGTTCCCTATGTGCGGGTATTATCCAATCCTCCTTATCAAAAGCCCAAGCGGAAGCAACCTGCGCCGCCTCCTGCCCCTTTGCCTCAACGTAGAATAAAGCCTTTCCGGAGCGGGTGAGTATTAAACCCTTATCGTCAAACCTCCTCGTTAAAACCATATAGTAATACATCTGCTTTAGGTCTTCAACCGTAAGCCCAAGATCCTCAAGGGAAAAGTCCATAAGCGGTTCCCCATCGGGTCCAATAAATCTTATGGGTTCATATGTAAAAGGCTGAAACATTTGCGTTCTCATCTCGGGTATTATAAGGGCGGTATTTTAATACCACCCCGCCAGATGAATTGCAAAAATTCTTTACAAGTATTCATTCCCGGGATAGAATAACAACTAAATATGCAAGAGCAAAAAATAATCAAAAAAGCCTATAAATACCGCATTTATCCCACAAAGGAGCAGGAGATATTCTTTGCTAAAACCTTTGGCTGTTGTAGGTTTGTTTGGAACAAGATGTTAGCAGAAAAGCTGTCCGCATACGAAAAGGGAGAACCCATACCACGGATCACGCCCGCCAAGTATAAAGAAGAGTTTTCTTTTCTCAAGGAAGTGGATAGCCTTGCCCTTGCTAATGTGCAGTTGCAACTTGAAAAAGCTTTCAGAAACCACTTGAAAAACCCAAAACACTTTGGGTTGCCTAAGTTCAAAAGGAAAAAGGATAAGCAATCTTACACTACAAACAATGTGAATGGTTCCATAAGGGTAGATTTTGAGAAAGGTGTGTTATATCTGCCAAAGATAAAGGATGGGATAAAGATTGAACTACACAGAACTTTTGAGGGACAGATAAAATCTGCCACTGTGAGTAAGACAAAAGAAGGTAAGTATTATGTTTCCATTTTGGTAGAAACAGAAGAACCAAGAAACAAGGTTATAGAACCCAAAAGCAAAGCCTGTGGAATAGATTTAGGGCTTGAACACTTTGCCACTATTACCAACGATTTTGGAACTTATAAGGTAGAACATCCTAAACATCTACGGCGGGCGGAGAAAAGACTAAAGAAGCTTCAAAAAGATTTATCAAGGAAGCAAGAAGGTTCAAGGAACTATGAAAAGGCAAGGCAAAAACTTGCTAAGCTACACGCCTATATATCCAACGCAAGGAATGACTTTTTGCACAAGCTGTCCAAAGCCATCCTCGACGAAAACCAAGTCGTGGTGGTGGAGGACATAAATGTGAAGGGACTAATGCAGTCAAACCTTGCCAAGTCCATATCAGACAGTAGCTGGTCAAAGTTTTTGAACTATCTCAGGTATAAGGCAGAGTGGTATGGGAGAACTTTTATTCAAGTAGATAGGTTCTTCCCATCTTCCAAGCTATGCCATTGCTGTGGCTATAAGAAAGAAGACTTAGCTTTGCATGAAAGGACTTGGACTTGTCCTGTATGTGGGACAGCCCACGACAGGGATGTAAATGCGTCTATAAACCTTTACTTCGTAGGGTTGGAACGACCCGAAGTTAAGACTGTGGAGAGGTGAAAGCCTCTGTGAAGCAGGAAGCTCCACCTTATATAAGGTGGAGCAGTTCACTACCACCTGAACCTTACGACGGGTAAGGTGGTGTCCCTTGACCAAATTGCAAAGGAACCATCAAATACTTTTAATTTCTCCTTCGGATAACCCATAAGCCTAAATATGAAATATCCCAAGGATGCCTCCCTACCGGTGTTGCAATATAATACAAAGGTTTTTGCGGTTGGGCTTACGACCGCTTTAAGTATAGTATCAATCTCCTCCGCGGTTTTAAATACGAAATACCCATCTTGGGTTCTTTTGAAGAAGAATTCGTAAGGTAAGGAAAAGGCGGTGGGAATATGGCCGGGCCTTGGATAGAAGGGCTGGGCAAGAACTCCAAAATAATACTCCGAAGGTCTAACATCAAAAACCTGATATTCCGGGTTTCCCAAAATTTTTAAGACAAAGGCTTTATCCACGATAAGTGAAGTGTCGGGATATGCCCTTAGTCTTATTCTGGGGGATAAACCCTTCTTGTTGCTTGTGGGTAGTTTTCTTTTAACCCACTCCTCAAAGCCCCCGTTTAGAACAAAAACCTTGTTGTACCCGAGGTACTCGAGGACAAAAAAGAGCCTTGCGACATTTGCGTAAAAGATCGGAAGCTTGGATGAGGAGTATATCAAAATGGGTTCATCTTGCCTTACACCCAGGGAAGAGATTACCTCTATAAGCTCCTCAAGGGGTTTCATTTGGAATGGGATCCCATCTTTAGCTTCAAGGAAGGCATTTACCGGCAAATTCACCGCACCGAGTATATGCTCCTTTTCATATTCCTCCGGCTCCCTTACATCCACTATTGCCCTAAACTTAATTTTCTGCGCGCTTTCCGGATCAACGAGTATATTTGCGGGGTAAGATGCCAAAAGGAGAAGCATATTGGGGATTTTAAAGTGGATATTTCACCACCTTAGAATGACTAAATCAATGGAGCTAAGGGCTCTTGAGAAGGCTTTCCTGATGGGTTTAAGCGCGGAGGAGTACGAGGTAATTGAATCTCTCTTGGGTAGGGAACCGAACGATTTGGAGCTGGGGATCTTTTCCCTAAATTGGTCCGAGCATTGCAGTTATAAGTCTTCCAAAAAATTCCTAAAGCTTTTGCCTTCATCATCCGAAAGGACGGTTGTAGGTCCTGGGGGAGGGGCGGGGGTTTTGAGGCTCGAAGGGAACAGGGTGGTAGCATTCAAGATGGAGAGCCATAACCACCCTTCGGCGGTTGAACCTAAGAACGGAGCAGCAACCGGTGTAGGGGGGATAGTTAGGGACGTTCTGAGTATGGGGGTGAGGCCCGTGGCCCTGCTTGATAGTTTAAGGTTTGGGGATTTCAGGAAATCAAGGAAATCTTTGAACCTTTTGAAGGGGGTGGTTGAGGGGATATCAACTTACGGGAACTCCATAGGGGTACCGGTTGTGGGAGGGGAGGTTTTTACGGACGAAAGTTACGAGGATAACCCTTTGGTGAACGTGATGTGCGTGGGTATCGGAGAGTTGGAAAACCTGAAGGAGGGGGTTTTAAGGGGGGTTGGGAATTCGGTTATACTTGTTGGTGCTCCAACGGGAAGGGATGGGATATTGGGCGCATCCTTTGCATCCCAAACCCTTGAGGGAGATATTTCGGAAAAGAGGCCCGCGGTTCAGATAGGGGATCCCTTTATGGAAAAGCTTTTAATTGAGGCGGTCCTTGAGGCGGTAAAAACCCCATACGTTTTGGGTATGCAGGATCTTGGTGCTGGCGGATTATCAACCGCATTACCCGAGATGGCGAATAGGGGAGGATTTGGGGTGGAACTTTACACGGATAGGGTTCCCTTAAGGGAACCTTTAAGCCCTTTTGAGATAGTCTTATCGGAATCCCAAGAGAGGATGGTATTGTGCGTGGAAATGGGTAAAGAGGAAGAGATCCTGGGGATATTTAGGAAGTGGGGTTTAAGCGCGGAGGTGATAGGGAGGGTCGTAGAGGAGAGGGTTTTCAGGATCATACATGGGGACAAAATCCTGGCGGAGATCCCCTTGGCGTTTATCTTTAAGGCTCAACCTAAACCCGATTGGATAGCAATTCCAAGAAAAGACAATTTTTGGGAGTTTTATGGAATATTTGGGGGGATAAAGGAGAATTTCAAGAGGTTGAGGGGGAAGAAGAGGAGGTATTCCCTGGCGCTTTGGGATATATTGGCTTTGGGGTTGAAGTACACGGGAACATCCAGGGGATTAAGCGAGGGGGAGGATGAGATAAAAAGGGAGGCGGTAAAGGTTAAGATAGGGGCAATAAGGGGAAACTTTGATATCTTTAAGGTTAGGGATGTGGCAAAGGCTTTGGAGGACTATAACTTTTTACTTGATAAACTTTCCGAGATTAAAGAGGAAGCGGAGAAGATCCTACCAATAAAGCTCGTTAAGGAGCTCGCCTTGAGGGTTTTAAGAAGGCCTTCCGTCGCTTCAAAGAGGTGGATATACAGGCAGTACGACTATATGGTTGGGACGGATACCGTTGTCGCTCCGGGTGAAGCAGATGCGGCGGTTTTGAGGATAAAGGGGGGGGATTACGCCTTGGCTCTTACGGTGGATGGGAACGGGAAGTTTTTGGAGATGGATCCTTATTGGGGGGCCCAGAGGGTAGCCGCGGAAGCTTGCGCAAACATAGCTTGCGTTGGGGGGGAGGTGATAGGATTTACCGATGGTGTGAATTTCCCATCACCCGCGGATCCGGTTGAGTATTGGAAACTTCAGGAAGCCATAAGGGGACTTGCGGACTTTTCTTCATATATGGGAATACCCGTGGTTTCCGGAAATGTAAGCTTGTACAATGAGAGCGAAAGGCAGAAGGTTTTGCCGACCCTGATAATAGGGGCTGTGGGGATAATAAGAAACCTCGAAAGGATACCTAGTATGGGTACAAAGGGTGAGGGTTCTTACGTATATTTGGTTGGGCATCCGGCATCAAGGTTTGATCTTGGGGGTAGCGAGTTTCTGTTGGAAATAGCGGAGATTTTGGGTGTGGAAAATAAAAGGGAAATATTAAAGTTTGCCAACCTTCCAAACGCTTACTACAAGGACCTTGATTATGTTAAGGGTATTCTGAAAGTTGTTCTTGAAGCTATAAGGATGAACCTTGTGGAAAGCGCCCACGATATTTCCGAAGGGGGATTATTTTCCGCTCTTGCGGAGATGGTGATTAAGGGAAAAGCAGGTATAGAGGCGAGTGTGGACGGTTTCGGTGAGTTGTTTTCCGAGCTTGCTCTAAGGTTCGTTCTGATAACCAAAAAACCCAAAGAACTTGAAGAGATGCTTTCGGACAATGGCGTTATGTTCCAATTTATAGGGAAAACAACAAAAGAAAGAACGCTTAAAATAACCTATTACAGGAGAAAGAACTTGACTTTTAAAGTTTCCGAACTTGAAAAGGCGTATTATGGAACTTTTGAGAATATCGGATAGGATAAAATTTGAAACCTGCGCATGCATAGGTTCTTTTGACGGATTCCATTTGGGTCATCGTGCGATAGTTGAGGAGACGAAAAATTGCGCCCTATGGAGGGGTATGAAAACCTTGCTTATCACCTTCAGGAAACATCCAAGGTTGGATGAAAATTTGCTATTCTCGGAGGATGAGAAAATGGAATTTTTGGAAAGTTTGGGGGTAGACTTTGTCCTACTTTTGGAAAGGGAGGATATGGAGATCAAGGCGGAGGAGTTCCTGAGGATCCTTATAGAGAATTTTGGGGTAAAAAGGTTGGTTATGGGCTTCAACCACAGGTTCGGGAAGGACAGGGAAGGGGATCCCTCCTTCATTATAAGCATAATGGAAGATTTCCCAATAGAGGTTTTGATCTTTCCCCCAATAAAGATAAACGGGATAACCGTAAGCTCATCAAACATTAGGAAGCTCCTCCTTGATGGGAAGGTGGAAGATGTAATACCACTTTTGGGCAGGAGGTACTCCCTTAAGGGTAGAAGGGTGAGGGGTAGGGGTTTTGGGAGGATTTTGGGGTTTCCTACGGTGAATTTGGAGGTTGATAGGGAGAAACTTATTCCGAAGGATGGGGTTTATGCGGTTTATCTTCCGGAATTGGATAAATTTGGGGTTATGCATATAGGGGAAAGGCCCACATTTTCTTTGGGAAAATCTCTTGAGGTGCATATATTGGACTTCGATGGGGATGTAGGGGAGACTTTAAAGGTGGAATTCATAAGGAGGATAAGGGATGTTAAGAAATTTGAAAGTGAGGATGAACTTAGGGAGGCAATAGCGAAGGATATCAAAGAGGCGTCTAAATTAAGGATGTTAGAACTTCATAAGGGATAGTGCCCCAAATTTTTGCTATTCTATCTGCGGTGTTATTCTCCCCCAAGATCTCAACCCTGTCCCCAAACTTAAAGCTTTCTTCCTTAGAAAATACCATAAAAGCATCCATGGTGATCCAGCCTGCCACTTTATAAAACTTTCCGTTGATGAAAACTTCAAGGCCCTCAACCCTCCTCAAGCCGTGAGCATAACCCACGGGAACAACCCCCAAAAACCCATCATCACATACGAACTTTCCATCATAGCTAACCCTCTCCCCCTTTTTTACCCTCTTAACTTGTATAATTTTCGAGTACACCTTTTTTACGGGTTTAAGCCCCTCAAGTCCATAACCGTAAAGCAAGATTCCCACCCTTGATAGGTCGTAAATTGGTCCAAAGTTTATGAGCCCTAAGGAATTATTCACGTGCCTCTTTAGAGGTAGATCTCGGGTAAGATCCTCAAATATTTCTATCTGTTTCCTTGAAAACTCGAGGTCGTAAGCTTTGGGGAGGTGGGTGAAGACACCCTCAACCCTAAACCTATCCCTTGCCTTTTTATAGAAATCCAAAAATTCTTCGGGTTTTACACCCGTCCTATTCATCCCAGTATCTATCTCTATATGAACCTTAGTCCCTTTTGGCAAACCTTCAAGGGCTTCCCAGCCGTAAAGATTGAAAATTAAGTTCTTTCTCTCGGAGAGCTCCTTTATGCTCCCATCAAGGGGGTCGTAATACAAGAGGAGGAATTTTGCTGGAAAATCGGAAACTGCGCTGTAATCCTTCGTTGAAGATATTAGAAACTCCCTTATTCCCATCCCGTACAGTTTCATAGATATTTCCCTTATTCCATGCCCATAAGCGTTTGCCTTTACAACCGCCATTATATCCTGCCCCTTTGAAAGTTCAAACACCTTCCCAACGTTGTACTCAAGTCCCTTAAGATCAATTTCCCTTTCAATCAAATTTCAGGGCCTCCGCTTGAACGACCTTTAATACCCTCTTATCTCTTACAACCTTTGGAGAATAACCCAAATCGCTATATCCCATAGAAAAAATTTCAAGGAGGGGGATATTGACAAAATCCCTTTTCCTGATCTCGGGATGGGGGATGATGAGCTCGGGACTTACCACCGTCAGGTTTTCCCACAGGAGAATATCTATATCTATTATCCTGTCCTTATAGGGTTTCCCCTTTGAGGTTCTGCCGATCTTTCTTTCAACCTCCTGAAAGAAATTTAAACTCTCAAAGGGGTCCATATCCGTTGATAAAAGAAGGCACATATTTAGGAAGTCCCTACCCTCAAAACCCACAGCTTCCGTCAAATAAACTGAAGAGTAAGCCAACACCCTAACCTTTTCCTTTAATAACTTTACAGCTTTCACTAAGTTTAATAGCCTTTCCCCCTCGTTTGAGCCGAGGGATACATAAAGCTTACTCCTCACCCACCATAAACCTTACAAATCTCCTTATTCTATAATCCCCCTGTGATTTCAACCAATCTCCGAAGGTTATGTTGTTGTCCCTAATGTAAGGTTGGCTTAGTAGTGTCTTTTCCTTTATAAACGCCTTTATCTTCCCTTCAACGATCTTAGAAATTACGCTTTCAGGTTTTCCGGATTCCCTTGCCTGCTCTTCGTAAATCTTTTTTTCCTCCTCCAAAACCTCCTTCGGAAAGTCCTCTTCGGATATGGCAAGGGGTGCCATGGCTGCTATTTGCATAGCGGTTTCCTTTGCCACCTCAAGGGATGGTGGGAAAACTTCCACCATCGACGCGAGCATATTTCCCGGATGGGCATATATGTATATCAAACCATCTGAGGTTTCAAAGTACGCGCACCTCTTAACTTGTATATTTTCCCCAACCTTACCCGCCAAAGCCTTCATCTCCTCCTCAACCTCAGCATCCACAAGGGTATTTATATCGTTCGTCTTCTTTTCCAGAAGCTTTTTTAATACAAACTTCCCGAAGTTTTGAAAATCGTCCGTCCTTGCGACAAAATCCGTCTCACATCCCACCTCAACCAAAGCCCCCCATTTCCCGTTCTCGTCAAGGGCGTAAAATATATTCCCCTGCCTCGTCTCCCTTGCTATTTTCTTTTCCCCCTTAGCTATCCCCCACTTCTTCAAAAGCTCTACAGCCTTATCAAAATCACCCCCACTCTCCTCCAAAGCCCTCTTCACATCCATAAGCCCAGCACCCGTCGCTTCCCTCAGAAGCTGAATAGTTTTAACATCTATCTTTGACATCTTTAACCTCCCTTTAATTCCCTAGCCATCTTTCCATCAAGGTAACCCTGCGAAACTATACCAACGATAAAGTCTATGGACTTCATGGATTCGTCGTTTGCGGGGATGGGAAGATCCACGGATGTGGGATCAGCGTTGGTATCCACTATCCCTATGGTTGGGATCTTTAAGAGCTTACATTCATGAGTTGCTAAATCGTTGTACTTTGGATCCACGATGAAAACGAGGTCGGGAAGTTCGTCCATATCCCTTATACCGCCGAGCCTAACCTTTAGCTTTATATACTCCCTCTGCATCTTGAGGATCTCTTTCTTGGGATAGGGTAAGACTTTTCCTTCCCTCTTCAACCTCTCTAGCTGTTCAAATAGGTTCTCGTATTCCTTCATCTTAAGGATCCTCTTGTAGATGGTTTCAAAGTTGGTTAGCATCCCCCCGAGCCATCTTTCAACCACGTAGAAAGCTCCAACCCTCTCCGCATGCTTCTTTATTATTGACTTGGCCTGGGGTTTTGTACTTACGAAGAGGACCCTTCCCCCTCTTGCCCCCTCCCTCCTCATCAGATCATATGCCTTCTTTATGGCGACCGCGGTGTACCTGATATCTATTATGTGTATTCCTTCTTTTGCGGTGTAGATGAAGGGTTTCATTTTGGGGTTCCATCTGCTTGTTCTGTGTCCGTAATGCGCCCCCACTTCCAAAAGCTTCTTCAAGAGGGCCTCCGTATCCTGCAAATACTTGCGGTAATCCTCCTCAACGTTTGGTATACTGCCAAGACCTTCTTCTCTTAGTCTTTCCATATTTCATCCTCTCCTTTTTCCTTGCATCACGCGTGAGCATACCTTCCTTTTTGAAAACCTCCCTTAAGCCATCGTTGAGCTTTAATAGAGCCCTTGCCAGGGCGTACCTAAGGGCTCCCGCCTGCCCCGAAAGCCCCCCTCCATCTAACTTAACCTTAACATCCAGAACATCCTTTAAATTGGAGAGCTCAAGGGGCTGTAAGGCGTATATCACCAGATCTTTCCTTTTGAAATACTCCTCGGGGGATTTACCGTTTATAAATATCCTTCCCGTACCCCCCTTGTATATGGTCACCCTTGCTACCGCAGTTTTCCTACCTCCCGAAGCCTGAATAATCTCCATAATTTCCCTCCTATGTTTCCAAATTTAAGGGTTGCGGGTTTTGGGCGTGGTGCGGGTGGGAACTTCCTACGTAGATCTTTAACCTCTTAAGCCTCCTGTCCCTAAGCCTGTTCTTTGGTAGCATCCTCTTTACCGCAAGGAATATCACCTTCTCAGGGTTCCTTTCAAGCATATCTCTTAGGGTAAATTCTTTTAGGTTGCCGGGATATCCGGAGTGAAAGCGGTAGAGCTTCTGATCCATCTTCTTTCCCGTCACCTTTACCTTCTCGGCGTTTATTACCACTACGAAATCCCCACAATCCGCGTGAGGGGTATATTGTGCCTTGTGTTTCCCCATAAGTATCTTGGCTATTTGACTCGCCAACCTACCCAATATCTTACCCTCCGCATCCACAAGCCACCATTTCCTTTCTACCTCATCCTTCTTTAGAAAAGGTGTCACTTTCAAACTTTACCTCCTTTTTGGTCGGGTATTATAAGGTTGAAGGACCTTAAGCGAAGTATAGGGGGAAAAGGGCGGAGAAGGTTGTAAATTTCAAAACCTTCCTCATTACGGAGTACTCCCCCCTGAATATTCTTTGGGAGAAGAGCCATAAAGGGAGATTCACAAGGGCGAAAACCCCGATTCCGTAAAGTGTTGAGTACCCAAAAAATACGGGAATTACATCCAAAATTGTCAAAAACATTATCCCGAAGAATAGGATGTATTGCAAGCTTTCCTCCTTAAAAACGTGCGCCACCGTCCTTCTATATATCTTATCCCCCTCCTTATCCTCAAGGCTTTTGATGATTTCCCTAAGAAATTGAAGGTAGGCGCCCAAAAGGGCACCTGGGATGATCCTTTCAAGGTTCCCCAAATTCGCCCCGTAAAGAAAGGCGAGGAAGGTTACAAAGGAAACCAACACATTCCCCAAAATGGGAACCGCCTTTATTTCAAGGTTATAGAGGAGCCCCAAGAACATACCAAAAGAGCCCAAAAGGAGAGCCCAATTGGAGTGCTTGGATGAGAAATATAGCCCGAGAATCAAAAAGATCAAGGCAATCATATATGCGTCCAAGAGGGAGACTTCGCCTTTAACTAAGGGCCTTTCTGGATGGTTAAATCTATCAACTTCAAGGTCGAATATGTCGTTGGTGATGTTTATAAAGGCGGAAATGGAGAAGGCGCCAAGCATAGCATAGATAGGAAAACTTTCCCCGTATGTTATTTTGTTGGAGATGAAAACTACAAAGGAAGCTATTAGGCAGTTAAGGGGCCTTATGAGCCTTAGCATTTACCCTAAAAAGGAGGATCACCCCAAGGATCATAAGGGAAAGGGCTATCCATTGGTTGAAGGTTAGGCCTAAGATGTATGCGTTTGGTTTATAGTGCCTCGTAAAATCCACGAGGAACCTAACAAATGGGGTGAATATTAAGGCGATGGAACCCACCAAGCCGGGCCTTTCCGCCCCGAACCTTCTAAGCAAGAAAACGTACAACAAAAACAATATCGCATCCCCAAAGGATTCGTAAATTTGGGAGGGATGAATGGGAACATCTCCGAACTCAAGGTGAGGCTCGCTACCCTCCGGAAATACGACGCCAAAAGGTAGATCCGTAGGCTTTCCATAACAACATCCGTTGAAGAAGCATCCCCACCTCCCTATGGCTATACCTAAGGTTATTCCGGGTATTGCGGAATCCAAAACCGCCCAAAAGTTCCATTTCTCCCTGTATATATACCACAAAACCGGTATAACTCCAAAGAGTATACCGTAAAATATCAAACCCCCATGCCATATGGCAAAGATCTCCCCCAAATTCAACTTATAGTAATCCCAGTTTTCGATGATGAAAAAGAGCCTTGCGCCTATGACCCCGAATATCATCGCCCAGATCGCCGCATCCCAAACCTTGTTTTCACTTATTCCGAATTTTTTTAGGTTCTCCTTCGCAAACCAAACCCCCGCCAAAAATCCCAAGAGTACCAAAACCCCGTAAGTCCTTACTTGAAAACCGCCGATCTCAAACAGTATCGGATGCATAGCCCTTCATTTTAACGGTGTTATACAATCTACCTTTATCCCCCCTCCTATGGGAAAATAGAGAAGGATCCTCGTATGTACAGGCGGGAGGGGGAACTATAAGTTTTACCCCATAAGACTCAAAGATCCTCCTATTGTACCCATAAAGGTCAAGCAGGTACTTACCGTTCCCCTTGGGTATTGCAAATTTTCCGAAAAGTTCCGCAACTTCCTCCCCCACCTCATAACATTCCCCGCATATCCCCGGACCAAAAATTACATTAATCTCTTCGGGTTTTACCCCAAAGTTTTCGTACATAGCCATCAACCCCTCAAGGGCTATACCCCTTATGCTCCCCCTCCAACCCGCATGAAGTACCCCAACCGCGAACTTTGAGATTAGGAAAATTGGGAAACAATCCGCGGTCTTTACACCCAAAACAACCCCCACCCTATCCGTTAATGCTCCATCCCCAATATCCTCACGCTGACCCTTATAAATTACCACCCTTGCCCCGTGCGTTTGAATAAGATTCAAATCAAGCGAGATGGGATTTCTACTTACCCTTATTTCAAAGTTTTCCCCAAAAAGATAGAACCCTTCGTCTATGCGCTCCCACATCCAAAATTCTAAGTTCGTTTTCCGCGTTAAAATATTCACACTATGAAAAGGTTGTTTTTGGTTCTTTTGGCTCTTTCGGTAGTGGCGGGATGTAGGAGGAGCACTACCCCTCCGGAGGATGGAGGCGGTGGAGGCGGAGGAGGGGGTGGAGCCGGTCCTACACCCGAAAGTACCGCGGTATATTTCGGCATAAGGACGGACAGCGCGTTGGTATATTGGGATAGCATATACTCCCCCAGCAGGGGTACCGCGGTGGATACCGTACTAACTATCTTCCATTCTTACATATCCTCAGGGGGGGAGCTTAGGGTTCCTCATACGGACACCTTCCTAATTTCCCACAGGGTGTTAAAGGATACACTTTACGTTAAAGGGGACACCCTGTACCAATACTACACCCTCGTTATTGATACTACTGGACCTTCCCCCGACACGATAAGGCTTAAATATATAATCGGCATAAAACCTTTAACGGTGGGTAAAACGTGGACACCTATAAGTGGCAAACAATCCCTAAACGATACCTTAAAGGTTCCCTTGATGGCAACTTGCACACTTATGGTTAGGCTTGACAGCTTCAGGATAGATTCCTCGAGGGCGAAAGTTATTGATTCCTTAACCATAACGGTACCCGGCGGATCCTTCAGCACTTTCAGGATAGCTTATAACAGGCATGCAAAGGCTTTTTATAGACTATCAACAAAACCCTTGGGATGCCTCCCAATATCGGGCGATACGAATGCGACCTTTGACTCTTGGGATACCCTACATATAAAGCCCTATTTTGGCGCTGTCCTAACTGCGGGTAAGGATAGCATACAATTTAATACGAACTTTGGTTCCCAAATTGAGGTTTTGAGGAGGTACAGGGCGTACGTTAGGAAGGCACCCAGACCTTAATGATAACCGCGCTCAGGGGGTTCAGGGATATATGGGGTGAAGATTGGGAGGTTTTTGAGGAGATTATCTCTACCTTTAAAAACCGTCTGAGGGATTTTAACGTAGTTTGGATAGAGACCCCGATCCTTGAACCCCTTGAGCTCTTTGTAAGATCCGTCGGGGAATTTACCGACATCGTCCAAAAGCAGATGTTCTCATTTAGGGATAGGGGGGATAGGGAAGTTGCATTAAGGCCCGAGGGAACCGCGGGGGTGGTAAGGGCGTTCGTAGAAAATCGGCTAAGCTATCCCATAAGGTTAGCGTATTTTGGCCCGATGTTTAGGGCGGAGAGGCCCCAGAAGGGTAGGTATAGGCAATTTTACCAACTTGGGGTTGAGTTCATAGGGTTTTCAGGTCCATACGCGGATGCGGAAGGGTTAATATCCGCGTACTTACCCTTAAAGGATCTGGGGCTAAAGGTTAAGGTTTTTGTGAATACCTTGGGTGGGGAGGAGGCGAAGGTTAAATATTCGGAAAAACTGAGGGATTACCTTATGGATCTGGATTTCCTATGCGAGGATTGTATAAGGAGGAGGGAAAGAAACCCCCTGAGGGTTTTGGACTGTAAGGTTTGTTCCCCAAAACTTTCTCCCCCAGATATCCTTGAAATGGTTCCGAAAAACGAAAGGGATAATTTTGATAAAACGATAAGAATATTAGAAAAATATGGCGTTCCCGTAGAGAGGGATCCCAAGTTGGTTAGGGGGCTTGATTACTATACGGGTTTGGTTTTTGAAATAAAGGCGGAAGAGCTTGATGCAGCCCAAAATACGATTTTAGCGGGGGGTAGGTACGATAATTTAATTTACCAACTTGGTGGGGAAAACATTCCAGCCTTCGGTTGGGCGGCGGGTGTAGACAGGATAAGCCTTATATACAAATCGTCTCAAAAACCAAAAGACCTTTACTTTGTTGTAAGAACTTCCGACGAATATTTCGAAGAGGCTTTTGAGGTCCTGATGATTTTGAGGAATTCAAATAAAAGGGCGGATATGGTATTTGAGGAGGGGAAGAGCCTTAAGGCACAGATGAGGAGGGCGAACAAACTCGGGGCAAGGTGGGTGGTTTTTGTTGGGGAGGAAGAGGTGAAGAGGGGGGTGGTAAAGGTTAGGGATATGGAAACGGGCGAAGAGTTTATTACAACTTTAAAGAACTGAGATATGCTAAGGCAGAACTTGGATTATTGGGAGATCTCTCTTAAGAGGACAGTTAGTCGGAAAGGGGGCTAGTTAAGGCTCGCACATACAAATTCCCCTACCCTTAAAAGTTCCATGCATTACCTTATATCCTCTTTGTTTATGAGCTGTACATTTCCACCCCTCTGCAGAAATTATACGGGTTTGTTTGAAAGCGGTTTTTTCATAAAAATAAACAAACACACTATTACAACCTTATAATACCCACACTATGAGATATCTCAAAATATCTCTGGCACTCTTGGCGGTAGGAGGTTTTGCGGGATGTAGAAAACCATCCCCAACCTCCTTTATGCGAGCTTATAGCATATTTATAAGGTTTCCCGATGGGCAAGGCTCCTGGCATCAGTTCGGTATAGCCTCCGTCAGCCCCAACTTCGTACCCGAGGTTAAGTTCAACGGCAGGCAGATCCCGCGCGAGAATATTGATCAGCTTCTTGGTGAGTTTAGTGGATCGGATACCCTACCCACGATCTCGCCCAACGCGGAGGTTCAGATGGAGGTGAAATATAAGGATCTAAACGAAAAGGATAAAACCGCAAGCTCAAAGGTAAAACTTCCCTCGGAGCCTTCCGCGAGCGTAAGCATTACTGGTGGCAATATAAGGGTCGCGTGGGGAAAACCCGATAAAAAGACCGTCTCGTTCGTTTATGTTGGAATAGGCGCCTTCTGTTCTGATGGAGTTAGCTACTCGTATAACTCTAAAGACACCATAATAACCGACATAGAGAACGTCACGGAAGTTAGCAGGACGCTTGGGACGATGTGCGCCCCCATAACCAATCCTGTTGCCGTACTTGCGGAAGGAATAGTAGTAAATTTCTACGGTCCTTGGTCTGGTTCAAAGGATAACATAAAAGGAATAAAGGGCCAATATTACGGAGGCGCAGGTGTTGATGATACCACGAGCTGGTACTCTTCCTCACGGGTGGCGAAATTTGATGGGAAATTTAACCTCAACAGGGAAGAGTTCTTCAAGAGGATGATAAACGCGATAGAAAGGCATTTTGGAGTTCAGGACGAGGGTAGCTGGATAAACGGATTTTAAAGTTTGAGCCCCGGGTGAAATATCCCGGGGCAATTTTCAGCTTTACAATAAAAAGATGAGAAGGTTTTATATAAAGACGTTTGGTTGTCAGATGAACGAGCTTGACAGCGAGATAATCAGGGGCATTTTGGAGGAAAGAGGTTTTGTTTATTCCGAAAACCCGGAAAATGCGGAGATCATCCTGATAAACACTTGTACGGTTAGGGAGAAGGCGGCGAGGAAGGCAAAGCACCTTTTGAGATTCTATAAAAATAGGGGGAAGTTCGTTGGGGTTTTGGGTTGTTTGGCTCAGCAAGAGGGGGAGAAACTCTTGAAATACGGGGCGGATATTGTGGTGGGAACCAGGGGTTATAACGAACTTCCCAAGCTTTTAGGTTCTATGGAGGATAAGGCGGTGGTATGCCAAGACCTCGGCTTACATTACACCACAAAGAGGAAGGCATTAAGCCATTCCGAATACGTGAGCATACAGTACGGTTGCGATAACTTCTGTACCTTTTGCGTGGTTCCTTACACGAGGGGTAGGGAGATATCAAGGCCTGCGGAGGAGATATTGGAGGAGGTTAAAAACCTTGATAGGCAGGGGGTGGTTGAGATAACCTTACTTGGTCAAAACGTAAACAGCTACTTTGATGGAAAGTATGACTTTGCGGACCTTTTGAGGATGATAGAGGAAAACACGAGGAACATACGCAGGATAAGGTTTACGAGCCCGAACCCTAGGGACTTCTCTTACAAAGTTCTAAAGGTGGTGGCGGAAAGTGAAAAAATAACCGACTGGATCCACCTACCCTTACAGTCCGGTTCTGATAGGATCCTGAGAAAAATGAACAGGGGTTATAATAAGGCGGAGTACCTTGAGCAGGCGTACTTGATCAGGGAGCTTATGCCCTTCGGGACTATAACCACGGACATAATCGTGGGGTTTCCCGGGGAGAGGGAGGAAGATTTTGAAGAGACCCTTGAAGTTGTTAGGAAAGTTAAGTTTGACGGTGCCTTTATGTTCATTTACTCACCCAGGCCCAACACCCCAGCGGCGTTTTATAAGGATCAGGTGGATGAAGAGGTGAAGGTGGAAAGGCAGAGGAGGTTGATAGAAGAGGTGAACAAACATGCGATAGAGAGGAGGAAAATTTTCTTGGGAAGGGAGGAGGAGGTTCTCATAGATGGGATAAGTAAAAAGAGCTTTAAGGAATCTTCGGGTAAGATAAGGAACGGATTGACGGTTGTGGTAGAGGGCTTGTTTAAGATTGGGGAGTTTGTGAGGGTGAGGATAAAGGAGATTTCGGGATTAACCTTAAGGGCGGAACCTATAAAAAGCGAAAGCGCTGTCCCCGCCCTTCACGAACTTAAATAGCTCAAGACCCTCAATTTCTGGGGGTTTTATTCTGCTTGAAAGCTCCAGAATAAACATCCCGTTTTCTTTCAATAAATTCTTTGCGCACTCTAAAAGTTCTTCGTACCTTTCCCAGGAATATGGTGGATCCGCGAAGATGATATCAAACCTTTCCCCACCCCAATTCCTACAAAACTTCAACGCATCTTCCCTTATAACTAAACCCAAATCCAACACCCCAAGTTTTTTAAGGTTTTCACTCACCACCTTAAAGCTCTCGTTTCTAGTATCCACAAATACGCAAAATTTTGCGCCCCTTGATATCGCCTCCAAACCAAGGGCTCCGCTTCCGCAAAATAAATCCAAAACCCTCAATCCTTCAACATCCCCAATTATATCAAATATCCTTTTTCTGTTGAAGGCGCTCGTGGGCCTTATATCTTTCGGTACTTTTATCTTAAATCCCCTAAATTTACCTCCAGTTATCTGCATCTTTCCTCCAAGATCTTAAAAGATTCCTTTAAGTTCCAATTCGTGGAATTTAGGATTTTCTCCGCCTCTTCCCTGCTTATTCCGAACTCCTCCATAAGCGTTTTAACGGCTCTAGCCTTCAATTTTCCAGAAAGTGGTACCATATCCACCATCCTACCGCGCCTGATCTTCTCAAGGAACACGGCACCCAAGAGGGATATGGTATTTAAAATTACCTTCTGGACGGTGGCGGACTTCATCCTCGTTGAACCCGGCAAAATTTCGGACCCAACATCCACGCACAGGTTTACATCCGCCCTTATTTTAACCCTATCCTCAGAATTCGTTGAGATCAGGACCGTCTTACAACCCATCTCCTTAGCCCTATCTATTGCACCCTTTACAAAGGGTGTCCTACCCGATGCGGAAATTCCAATTAAAAGGTCCTTTCCCGAAAGTTTCAACCTTGAAACCAAAGCCTTACCCACAAAGTACCTGTCCTCCGCCCCTTCCCTTGAGGAAAATACCGCGCCCTTCCCCCCTGCTATAAAGGCCATAACCCTATCTTTACCTATCCCGAAAGTGGGGAACAATTCGGCGGATTCCATAATTGCGAGCCTACCCGATGTCCCCGCCCCAACCATAACCACCCTACCTCCATTTCTCAAGCTTTCCGCCCAAATTTCCGATATTTGTATTATTTTATCATAATATTCCAAAACCTTCAAAAGCCCATAAATGTTATCCTTAACCGAGAGCTCAACTATCTCCTTAGGTGAAAGATCATTTAGGCTGATCTCCTTACTTTCGGTTTTGAGGATGGATATTTCCCTTAAAACCTCATCCAAGTTCATTAAACGAAGATTTTAGGGTAGAATAGACGGTTGAGGGGATTTCTGGCTTTAATTTTGGCATCCTTCTTTTGGGGCACATCTCCTCCCGCCACGGAATTTGCCCTTAGAAACTTTTCCCCGCAAGTTATAATATTTTTGAGGTTCTTCTTGAGCTCCGCCCTACTTTTTGTTTTCTTGAGAAAAAAGCCTGTTTTATCAAAACCCGTGATAACTTTGGGATTCTTAAATGCCTTGGCGTACGAATTTCAATTTACCGGGCAGGTTTATACCACCGCGGCGAAGATGGCAATAATTTCCAACACCTTTCCCATTTTTGTGGGGATCCTTTCACCCATATTTTTGGGCGAGAAACCGAATCTCAAACAGATTGCTTCGATAATCTTGGGGATCCTAGGAATTCTCCTAGTTGGGAACGTTTTCAGCTTTGGTGGGATCAATTTGGGAGACGCCCTCTCTTTAATCGCCTCCCTTATCTACGCATTATACGTAATTATTGCGAAGAAGTTTTCAACAAGGGAGGACCCGATAATTTACACCTTCTCCACCAATTTAATATCCACAGCAACCGCATTCCTCTTTCTGCCTATATCTCCAAATTTTTCTCCCGACCTTTTATCTATACTTTCAATAATTTGGCTTGCGGTTTTCCCATCTACCTTGGGTTATGCCCTATACTTTTACGGTTTAAGGGAGGTGGGGGCTATATCCTCTTCGGTGATAATTTTATCTACCATAGTTTTCGGTGCGCTACTCTCAATTCTTATACTCGGAGAAACCTTGAACATTACGGAAAGTCTGGGATTACTCCTTGTGTGCCTTGGCGTCCTGATGGCGAGGTGATTAGATGCTCTTCTTCAATCCTTCCACAACCATATAAACCTTTTCCTCCCCCATATTTCCCCAGAGGGGTAGGGTTAGGGTCCTTGAAGAGTACTCCTCGGTTTTCGGTAGTTTTTTACCGTTGTTGTAAAACGAAAATAGATGGACGGGTGGGTAATGTACGCTCGTGGATATGCCCATTTCCGCCAGCCTTTCCGCCACTTTATTCCTATTCACCCCCTTGGGTAAGATTATGGGAAATATATAGTGGGAGGAAGCTTCAACGGGAATATCGAGGAAAGGTATTAAGACTTCTGGAAGTTCTTCCAAAATTAACTCCCTGTAAAGGGAAACGAGCTTTTCCCTCTTTCGGTTCTCCTCTCTCAGTTTTCTCAAGTTCGCCAAACCTATTGCAGATTGTAGCTCCGATGGTCTAAGGTTTAATCCGAGATCCAAGACGTCATATATCCTGTTCTTTCCCTCCCTAAACCTCTCCCAAGAGGATGTACTCATACCGTGGGATCTGAAAAGTTTAGCCCTTTTGTATATTTCCGGATCATCGGTTAAAATGTACCCCCCTTCCCCCGTTGATAGGTTCTTATTGGCAAAGGTGCTAAAGGCCCCTATTTTCCCCCATGTTCCCGCAAATTTTCCCTTATAAACTGCCCCATGCGCATGGGATGCATCCTCTATCAAAATTAAACCCCTATCCTCGCAAAGCTCCCTGATTTCATCAACGAAAAGGGAATAACCCGCATAATTTACATACACAACCCCGGAAACATCTTTATCCAAAACCTTCTCAATTTCTTCCGCGGAGATTAGCGGATAATTCAAAGAGTGAATATCGGAAAATACTGGTTCCAAATTGAGGAAAACCAAGGCGTTGACCGTTGCCACAAAGGTTAGCGAAGGTACTATCACCTTTCTTTGCAAATTTACGGAACGGTAGGCGGCCAATAGGGCCGAGGTTCCAGTGTTGAAGGATAAAGCAAAATTAACCCCGTAAAATTCCCTTAGAGCCCTTTCATACTCCTCCGTTTTTGGTCCCATGGATACCCATTTGCTTCCCAATACCTCTAAAACTTCCCTCTCTTCATCCTCATCCCAATTCAACTCAAAAAGGGGGATCTTCATCTAAAGTGTTGCCAACCCAAGGGTAGGATCTTGTTTCCCTTTATATCAAATACACCAACCTCCCCAAGCCTCACCTCGCCTATCTGTGTGAATTTTAGATCTTCCAAGATTTTCGCGTACTCCTTGGGTGCGGTTATGATAAGCTCATACTCCTCACCACTTGAAAGGGCAATTTCGTAAGGATCCTTGTTTAGGTTCTCCGCAACGAACTTTACGGAATCCTTTATTGGTATCGCGCTTGGGTCAATATATATGCCCATTTGGGATGCCTTGGCCATCCTCCACAGGTCTATTGCCAAGCCGTCGGAAACATCAATGGCGGAGCTTACATTTATACCCTCCGCCCTCACCCTCAAAGCCTCCTTTATCTTGGGTTCCGGGGAGGAAACCTTCATCCTCGTTTCCCTAAACCACCATTCATAACCTTTAGCCTTCAGCTCCTGACCCAAGAAAAATGCCTTTACTCTACCAAATTCTCCCGTCACGAACACAAGGTCCCCATCCTTGGCACCATCCCTCCTCCAAGCGGTCCCCCTCTTCACTTCCCCCAAAACCGTTATGGTTATTGAAAGGGAATTCCCCCTACTTATATTCCCACCCAGAAGATCCACGCAGTACTCCTTTAACAGGGCCTCAAAACCTTTATAAATCTCCCTTAACCTTTCAAGGTTTTTTTCGCTAACCTCAACGTTCACGAGTATCCCCAAGGGTTCCCCACCCATAGCCGCTATGTCGGAAAGCGCCCCAGCGAGGGCCCTGTGCCCAATCTCCTCGGGTCTAAGCAAGGAGAAGGTAAAATGTACCCCCTCAACGGATGTATCAACGCTCACTATGAGATCCTTAGACGGGTTCTCCCTTAAAACCGCGCAATCATCCCCAACACCCAAAACCACCCTGGGCCCGTAATTCCTAAAATTTGAAACCAGCTCCTCTATTATCCTATCTTCCTCCATTCCCCTCTTCCTTAAACTTCTCCTCAAAGACGACTATCTTGTAATCCTTCTTTATCTGCTCAAGAACCTGCTCGTAAAGGGCCTTCTCTTTTTCGTACCTCAACTTCTCGCGGATGTAAGACTTTACCTCGTCAAAGGGCTTTACCCTCTCCTTTATCTTCTCCAAAACCCTATAGACCGCCCAGTTCCCATCGTTGAGCTTTCCTATGCTCCAAACCTTAAGGGGTTTCTTCCATGCTTCCTTAAACAGGTCTGGCTCCTTGTCGGGGGTAAGGAAGGCAAATCCCCCAGCCATACCTTCTCCCGTGTAAACGGATGTCTTCCTTATGAAATCCCTGAGCTTGTTCTCGTTCTTTATTGAAGATACCTTAGCCAGGACCTTGCGGGCGGAATCCCTCGTGGGTACGACCACCCTCTGTACCCTGATCCTTGCCATCTCCTTAAACTCCTTATCCTTGTTCTTCTCGTAATACTCCTTAATCTCATCGTCGGAAACGGAAACCTTACCCTTTACGAGTACATCATAGAGGCGCAAGAGCATGGCATCCCTGTAAGAATCCCTTAGACGTTTGAAGAATGGGTAATGGAGGTAATAACTCCTAAACTCCGCCTCCGAAACCTCCAAGATCTCCTGAACCATAATGTCATTTACGAGCTGATAAGCTCCTTTTGGCGATAGATAATAAGACCTATACCTTGCGGGCATCTTGTTTAGTCTATCCTCAAAATCCGCCTTTGTGATGGCCTTGTTTATCTTCTGAATCACCGCAAGGGTTTCGGGCAAGGCTTTTAAGAAGTTTTTCTCCTCCTCCGTTAAGACCTTACCCTCCTCTTCCTTCTCTTCTTCGCCTTTCTTAACTTCCGTGGTATCCTCCTTTAAGAAGATCTTAACCCCATAAAACTCCCTCAACCTTTTCTTCTCACTTTCAAAAATTTCCCTCTCCTTCTGCCCCTCCACCGCTCCCCTCACCATCGTTTTAACCTCATCAAAGCTCCTTATCCTATCCTTCTCCTTGCTCTCAACCTTTATAACCATCCAGAGGGTATCCCTCTTGTAAATGAACACGCTTCCCGTGTCCTTTTCGTAAGCTGCGTTAAATATGTCCCTCAAGCTCTCGTAAGTATCGTAAATTGAGAGCCTTCCCCCAGTTTCAACATCCGCCTTCTCAACGGAAAACTCCTTAACCAGAGAATCTATATTCTTACCCTCTTTAACGTATTTCAAAACCTCCTCCGCCTTTGCGCTATCTTTTAGGACTATCCTCCTTATATCCACCCTTGCGGGGACCCTATATTGGGACTTGTTGGCGTTGTAATAAGCCAGGAGTTCCTGATCCGTGGCCTTTGCCTTCTCCCTAACCCCATACTGATAGTAAGCCTGACGGAGGATGTTTATCTTGTCCAGATCAACCTTTTCTCTCACATCCTTTGAAGTGTCAAGGCGCATACTTTCCGCAAGCCTGAGCGCAGCAACTTCTATAGCCAACCTCTCCGCTATCTGCTTCCTACCCTCGGGATTGTCAAACTGGGCCCTATTGAAGGGTGGTATCTGTTCAATGGCGTAATCTACCATCATAGAGGTTACATAACCCCCATCATATACAACCACCGTGTCGGGGAAGTTCCTCCTGAACATCTCCTCAACCGCCTGGGATGCGGATTCGAAGTACTTACCGTTTGGGAACCTTATTGCCAGCTCCTCGTAGAGCTTTCCCGCCTCCGCGTAATTTCCCAAAAGCTCCAAAAGTAAAGCCTTCCTATATAAAACTTCCTGAGATGCGGGGGAAGTTTTCTTAACCTTAACTTTATTCACCAAATCCAGCGCCTTCCTGTAATCCCTGTACCTGTAGAGGTAAATATCCGCGGAGAGAAGATTCCCCCAATATCCGTCCGCTTTCCTCAGATCGTTGAGGGCTCCCTCGTAATCACCCTTAAGTTCCTTTAGAAGGGCATTTGTGATCCCCTCATTTTTAACGAACCCATCCTCAACGTACTTACCCGAGCAGGACAGGACAAAAAACAACAAGAAAAATCCCCAAAGCCTCCTCATAGGCGGGAATTATAAAGGGGGAATTTCAACACACCGGATGAAAAATAACTGGTTAATAAAAAATTTTTGGCGAGGAGGGGGCTTAAACTCTTGAGAGTTCTTCCTGACCCATGCTGTTTTATCATTTGTATCCTTTAACCCTATAGCCAAGGAGGTGATGTTAGAAAAGTCCTCTACGCTCAATCTGTTCAATGCCATCTATTTATTCTCAGTTGATTGTTGGATAAATTTAGCAATCGCTCTACAACTTTTGATCCTTTCAGGGCTGTAATAATTTCTGCCCTTGGAGGATAGCCTGTCAAAAGCTTAAACCTAAGAACATCACCATCTACGATATACTTGAACCTAAAATCCTTTCTCCTTTCTCTTCCACCTTTACCAGCCCTAACAACTCTCCGTTTGGCACACAAGTTAAAAGAATAGCATCAATTTTGTCCGAGATCAAGTAGGTAAGTCTGCGTTAAACATGCTGGGTATTGTATAACTGGTTTGGTTTTTTCCAACGTTTACAACGCCTTGCCAATCCGCTGGGTTTTCATCTAACGCAGTTTTTATGTCAATATGAACTCTAAAACCTTCTTCAGAGTCAAAAACTAAATCCGCACCTATAGGTGTTGAATTGGGAAATTTGAAAACTGCCGAGGCCCAATTATGAAAGACTCTCTCTGCTCCCATATTAAGGTCGCTTTGTTTGTATTCTTTCTTGAATTTAAAAGGTTTAAAATCTCGCCTATCCTATTTAGCATAAGCGTCTTTATTGTGATAAAATATCTAAACTCTGCTTCTTCAATTTTAACCAATTTCCTTAACATATCCTTTACATCTTTCTTTTATTAACTCTGCATAGCTTGGATTTATCTCAACCAAAACTGCATTCCTCCCAAGCTTGGACGCCACCTCACCCACAGTGCCCGACCCTGCAAAAGGGTCTAAAACCGTGCCACCTTCGGGACATCCAAGCTTTATACACATCTCCACTAGCTTGCGTGGAAAAACCGCAAAGTGTTCTCCCTTATAAGGTTCCGTTGCAATCTCCCATACATCTCCAATGTTTTTGCCCTCTGGATGGCTTTTCACCGTGGAAAGTACCACTACTCTATCCAAAATTAGCCTATCGTATGTGTCATCAAGCCCTAAAATCTCCTTCAGCTTGTACCAGTCCTCAGGGCGAGGGATGCTTCCACCCTTGCCCCAGTGGGAAAAATCCTTTCTTAGCCAGTGTCCAACTGTATGGATGGAACCAAGCAGTTCTCCCAGCTTTTTCAGGGATAGCCTTCTTTCTTTTAGGTTTTTTCTGAGGTAGTCTGCTATAAGCCCTTGAGGAAATAGCCATTTTCTTTTGATTATAAGCTTCTCCCCTGTGATTGATAATCTGCCTGCTGGAGAAGCTGTTAAAAGGTTGGCTTTTTTATACTTTTCACTCTGCCTTGAAAAAAGCCCATTTTTTGCATTTTCATATTTTATTATTTCAGAATAAGAATACTCTAATAAATGCGGTTTGGGAAGTTCCTTGGTTCCACAATGCTTGCATATAAACCTCTTGTTATTGGCATAAGACAAATGAACATCCCAATAGCTAAGAGTTTTGCCACAGTTTCCACATATGAAGTTAGCACGTTTTTGATTCAAAGAAAACTCAAGCCATTCTTCAAATCCACTTTCCCAAAGAATTTTTAAAAGTTCACCTTTAATTTCTATAACCCTTCCGCTACGTTTGTTTCTATAACTCAAATTATCCTCTACATTTGCGTTAAGCAATTTGCTAAAATCTATAGCGTAGAATAATTTGGGTTTTTCATTAACTTCTTCAAGATTAAAGTAATACACTTCCTTGCCAACATTTTTAACGAAAAAAAGAACAGCTTCATATGTGTTATTTAATCTATTCCTTGCTGGTGTAGGCATTGCGTTTGGTTTATACCAAATGATCTTATTTTTTAGGACATATCCAGCTTTTTTCATCTCCCAAGCCACCATCTCTGGGATCAGTAAAAGCTCTTCGTTCTCATACTTATACCCTATGTTTAAAAATACAACCGCTGTATTCTTAAGCTTGTTCCATAGTAATCTAAAAACATTGGCTATTTCTTTTGCATACTCCTCAGGGCTGTTCTCCTGACCTATCTGCCCTGCAACACCATAATCCCTTTGCCGATAATATGGGGGTGACGTGATAACACAATCAATGCTATGATCTTTAATTTTTTTATAAACCTGTCTTATGTCGCCCAGAATAAGTTGAACAGCCATTTTATTAACTATATCTCCTCGTAGAGCTTTCCCGCCTCCGCGTAATTTCCCAAAAGCTTCAAAAGTAAAGCCTCAACGTAAGTTAACACCAAAAATCCCCAAAATCTCCTCATAGCTGAAAATTATAAAGGGGCAATTTCAACCTTATAATTCCCAACTTATGAGAAGGTTTCTATCTTTGTTATTTTTCCTTTCTTTACCCCTGTTTGCCCAAAAATCAACCCCAAAAACTCCGCAGGCTCAGGCTCCCAAATTACCCTACTCCGTATGCTCGGCTCCGGAAGTTTACATTAAGGCAAGGATAGCGGTGAATCCTACAGGGAAATACTCCCAGAATTTTAGGGGCAACCTGAACACATACCTTCCCGTAATTTTAAAGAGGGCGAGGGAATATTTTGAAAAAACGGATGGGAACTCGGTAAGGATAGTTGGGGGAGGGTACGTTGAGATCCCCTTCGGCACTTTCTCAAAGCTAATAAACGATTCTTTAACCGCGGCGCTTCATAAGGATGACACCGCTTACGGGAAGACCCCATATTTGGTGGATATAGTTATAGGTGAGGATGCTTACGGGCTCATTGGGAAAATTTGGCTTATAAACCTTGAGAGCGACGTGGTTTATGAGATATATTCTTATAGAATACCCTCCACCGCCGTTAGGGATGTTTTACAATCCATCATTCTCCTTACGGACAAGCTAACGGAGCAGATGGGTTCACTTCTGAGGAGGATAGCGGTAAAAGAAACCATGACGATGTTCTCCGTCCAAGTTGTTGAAGAGGCGGATATATCTCAGGATAGGTTTGTGGCGATAAGGATCTCTTCGGCAACGAACGCCGAAGGAAAGAGTTTGTTTGATATCCTCGGAAATAAGGCGGGGGTTGCGGTTAGAATTTTAAGTGGTGAGGGTAGGCTTACGAGCGGTGAAAGGGTTGAAGGGTGGAATGTGGTGAGAGGTCAAAACCCTGTTGTCCTCTATCAACCCCCCAGCTGTACGGTATTCAACAGGAAAAACCCCATAGAATTATCCTTTGAGGTTGCGCCCGTTTGCCCAAGGGACAACAAGATCATATCGGTTAAACCAACTCTATCCTCGGGTAAAACCTCCTTTAAGGTGAAGGCACCCTACGCTTGGAGGGTTTCAAGCACGGTAAATGTTACATCAAAGAACACGAACTTGTCTTACAAGATAGATTACGTTTTGCACTCAAGGTTCGCATGCAGGAACTTCATAGATGGGAGCTCAAAGTTCGGACAAACCTTTGGGATCTCCGGAGAGGATGTCCTCTTTATTTCCGACAACTTCCTGAAAAACAAAAAGATCGGTGAGGTGGATAAGGGTAAGGTTTTGTCCGTGAAGTATAGCGATTGCGGGGTCTTGGATCCGTGGAACCTAAAGGATCCAAATATAGATACGGTATTCCTTGCGGTGTATAACGTGGGAAGGACGGAGGATGTGGCGTTTAGATACTATATAAACGGCGGGCTTATGGTAAGTAGCGTTGGGAGCGAAAACACTATTTTTGACCTTTTGGGCATGAGGGTGGTGGGAGGAGATAGGGTGAGGTTCTCGGATGTTCCTGTCTTCATAAACGACCCGTTAATATTTAGGCAGGGAAATTCCTCGGTATTATCCTTTAAACCCTTCTCCGCAAATATGACCCTTACAACAACCTTCACGAACTCCGGATGCGGTAAGGAGGATATTACCATCACGGTACAAAGTACCTTCCAACCCATAATAGAATGCGATTGCGTTGCCCATAAATTTGCCGAGGAATAAAAAAAGGGGGTGAATTATGGCTTACAAGCCAATATCCCATACATCGGAGGTGGGATTTGAGGTTAGCTCTATGGATTTGGAGAAGCTTTTTGTTGAGAGCGCGAGGGCACTCTTTAGGGAGATGTTGGGAAGCTTATATGGGATAAAGATCCAGGGGGAGAAGAAAATATACCTAGAAGGGGAAGACATAGAGGATCTACTACACAAGTGGCTTTCCCAGCTCCTTTACGAGTTTGAAACATCAAAGATGGTTTTCAGGCAGTTTGATGTGAAGATAGAGTTTGAGGATGATAAGTTCAAGCTTCACGCAAAGTTGGGAGGGGAACCCTTCGATCTTTCCAAGCATTCAATAAAAAAGGCTTTGAAGGCGGTCACAAGGCATAAGCTCCACGTTGAGAGGGAAAGGGGTATATGGAGGGCATCGGTGATAATAGACGTATAACTTACGAGGAGGCTGGGGTTTCCATAGGTAAGGCTGATTCCCTTGTGGGATGGTTAAAGAGAAAGAATAAAATTATCGGTTCCTTTTCCGCGACGGTAAAACTTGGAAAACAGAGGATCATTTTATCCACGGATGGGGTTGGGACAAAGATCCTGCTATATATAAAGGCGGGGAAATTTAAGGGTTTGGGGCAGGACCTCGTTGGGATGGTTTCAAACGATATACTGGCGGATGGCGGGAGGATGGTTTATTTTTTGGACTACTTTGCCACTTTCCCGTTAAGGGAGGATTGGGCAAAGGAGGTTTTGGAGGATATAATATACTCTTGTAAAAAGGTCGGGGCGAAACTCGTCGGCGGTGAAACCGCGGAACTTCCCGGCCTAATAAAGGAAAATACCTTTGATGTTGCGGGTTTTGGAATTGGAATCCCGATAAAGAAGAGGTTTGGTAAGGTTAAAGGTGGGGATATATTAATAGGATTTCCTTCCTCTGGATTCCACTCAAACGGATACTCGTTAATAAGGAAGATTTTAGAGGAAAGGAACCTTGATCCATTTAAAATCTATCCCGAGATCGACGAAAGAAGGGCTTTAATTGATATCCTCCTCACACCCACGAGGTTATACCATAAAGAGGGGTTGAAGATGTTTCTGAAATTTGGGGCGAAGAGGGGGGCGCACATAACGGGAGGGGGGCTTATGGGAAATTTAACGAGGGCGCTTGAGGGAAGGGAGGCAAAGATATACTGGGAGAATATACCCACGCCGGAGTATATGAAAAATTTTATAAAGCTTGGTGGGATAGATGAAGAGGAGGCTTGGAGGGTTTTCAATATGGGGGTAGGTTTTGTATTTGTGATCCCAAGGAAAAATGCCGAGAAGGTTTTATCCCAATTCAGGGACGCCTTTATCTTGGGAGAGGTATTATGATCCCCCTATATTGGCTAAATATATCCGTTCCATATTCGCATAACATAGAGGTTTTGGGGGGATACAGGAGGGTAAGGTCTTACTGGACGGGTTATACCTCCTTTTTCCTCCCCGAAAATCCCAAATTTAAAAATTTACAAAAGAGGGAGGTCCTAATTCTGAAACCGAATAGGGAAGAGGAATTGAGGGAATACAGGTACGGGGATTCGGAGTTTCAGGTGAAGACGGTAAGGGCGGATACCCTTCACAGGCTCGGTTTTACGGGTAAAGGGGTAAAAATCGCAATATTTGACACGGGCTTTGACCTAACCCATCCATCCCTTATGGGGGTTCAGGTTAGAGGGCAGATGGATTTCAACAGCGGGGACAGGATAAATTTAAACGGTAGAACCCTTCCCACACCGGAGGGCGTGTTTTATATACACTCTTACGATTGCGCCATTAGGGGAACGGACACATTCTGCGTTTATTCCGGAATAGATGAAAGGAGCATAGCGGGGATCAACATAAACAGGTGGGACCTTTATTTGGTGAAGGGGGAAACTTTAAAGGTCCTTTCAAGGGGCTTTGAGATAAACCCAAGCTTAACAGTTAGGAATGATACCCTATACCTTTCCTGGTCCTCTTATGGGAACTTGAAGCTTGGTGCGATCTACAGGGATACATTTGAAAGTACGCAAGATCTTGGGAGGGGATATAAGGCAATTTTGAGATCATCAAGCTCGGGCCTAAAGGTTGGTGTCTTTACAGGCGACAGCGTAAAACTCTGCGATTATATTACATCTTTGATTTGTTCAATTTCTAAGCCAGTTGGAGGGTTCGGGGGTATGTTTTTAAGCGGGGATAGCCTTTTCTTTTCGGATGGGGACAGCATATTTTTGTTTAAGGGATCATCTTACAGCTTCCTTGTCGGGGGATTTTATCCCGTTGAAAACTCCGGTAGGCTCGCATATATTAGGAACGACTCCCTTTTCGTTGATAACGGATTTGTTCTTGGGGTCCCCTACCTTGAGGACTTTGCCCTTTACGGTGATACTTTGGTTGTTCCGATGGAAGATTACATTTCCCTTTATTCCTTAAGCCTTAGAAGGGAGATAAAGAGGGTAGGTTGGACCTTTTGCAACAGGCCCAAGTTTTTAAATGGGGTTTTGGTTTATAGGGAGAGGGGGGATACCGTAGCGGAAGTTCCGAGGTACGGGGTTGGGAAATATCATGGGACGAGGGTGCTTTCGGTTTTGGCGGGTTATGTAGGTGGGAGCTTGGTGGGTATAGCCCCCGGAGCGGAGTATTACCTTGCAAAGACGGAAAAGGTAAGTAGGAGCGATACCACATCCCAGTGGGAAAATAGGATAGAGGAGGACTTTTTGGTTTCCGCCCTTGAATGGGCTTCAAGGAGGGGTGTTCAAATAATTAACATCAGCTTAGGGTATGGGGGGGATGTGGGTTATACGAAGGGTATGATGGATGGGAAAACCGCAATATCATCCATCGCCATGTCCAAGGCACTTGATAGGGGAGTTTTGCCGGTTATATCCGTAGGGAACGTAAGCTCAAGGGTAGTGGATCCGAACGTCGGGGATACCACTTTGAATGCCCCAGCGGATGCCTTTAATGTAATATCCGTAGGAGGGGTAATTTACGATAGTGTGAGGAAGAGGGTAGTTTTATCTTCAAGCTCCGCCTGTGGTCCCAGCGCGGACGGTAGGGTAAAACCCGAGGTGGTCGCACCCTTTGATGTGATAGCCGCGGACGAAGGTGGAAGGTTAGTATATACCTCGGGTACATCCTATTCCGCACCCATAACCGCGGGGGTTTTAGCCTTGGCCCTTGAAGCTCACCCCTCCTGGTCCTTAAGTAAGCTCAGGGATAAGCTTTTGGAAACCGCAAAACCCTTAGAGGATATACCCTTTAAACCCAATTTTTGTTCCGGGTATGGGCTTGTGGATGCCCAGGCTTTAGCATTTTCGGAACCTCTGGAGGTGATCCCAAAGAAGGGGGAGCTTTTCTTCTTGAAGATCTACCCAAACCCTACGGGGGGTTCAAGGTTCGTAAGCCTTAGGGTAAAGAGCATGTACCCATCAAAGGACCCGGTTATAAGGGTATATACCCCCTTTGGGGTCCTGGTTAAGGAGGTTCAGATAAAGGGGGAGAAGAACATTGGGGAGTGGGAGTATAAGTTGGATGTGGGGGACTTGAAGGAGGGGCTTTATTTTGTGGTGATAATGACGGAAAACGGAAAGGCGGTTGGGAAATTCGTAATAACGCGACCTTAAAATCCCATCTTTATGCTCATCATAGAAAATCCAAAGGAGATGCAGTTATTGGCAAACAACCTGAGGAAGGAGGGGAAGATAATAGGCTTTGTTCCCACGATGGGCGCCCTACACGAGGGGCACCTCAGGCTTATAAGGAAAGCCAGGAAACAAGCGGACTTCTTGGTTGTGAGCATATTCGTAAATCCCCTACAGTTTGAACCCGGATCGGACTACCATAGGTACCCGAGGAGGTTTGAGGAGGATAGGTATAAATGCGAGATGGAGGGGGTTCAGGCTATATTCTACCCTTCCGTTGAGGCTATGTATCCGGAGGATTTTTCAACATTCGTTGAGGTGAAGGAACTTGATAGGTATATGGAGGGGGAGTTTAGGCCGGGGCATTTTAGGGGGGTTGCTACGGTAGTTCTAAAGCTCTTCAACATAGTTAAACCCCACTTTGCGGTCTTCGGATTAAAGGATGCCCAGCAATATTACATAATAAAGAGGATGGTTAGGGATCTAAACCTTGACATAGAAATAATACCTCACGAGACGGTTAGAGAGAGCGACGGCTTAGCCATGTCCTCAAGGAACGAGTATTTATCGCCGGAAAGCAGGAGACAGGCAAGCGCAATCTATAGGGCGTTAATAATGGCGAGGGATATGATATTTTCGGGGGAAAGGAGGTCAAGGGTGATAAAGGAGAAGTTTGAGGAGTATTTAAAGAAAGAAGCGCCCCTTGCCAAAATAGATTACGTTGAGATAGCGGATACTAAGGAGCTTAAACCCCTTGAGGTGGTAGAGGGTGAGGTTCTCCTTGCGACCGCGGTTAGGTTTCCCGAGGCGAGGTTAATAGACAACCTTATACTAAACCCCGATGAGGGTTATGTTTTAAACGACAAAATATGAAAGTGATAAGTATAAGAACGAATAAAAGGAACGAGCTGGTAGATATTACGGAGGAAGTTAGGAGGTTGGTTAGGGAGAGCGGGGTGAAGGAAGGTATATGCGTCCTCTTTTGTCCCCACACCACCGCGGGTTTAACGATAAACGAGAACGCGGATCCATCCGTTAGGTTGGATATTTCGGATCACCTGTCGGATCTCGTGCCGGAAAGGAAAAGCTATAAACACCTTGAGGGGAACGCGGATTCGCATATAAAGAGTGTCCTTGTGGGTCAGAGCCTGAGCTTGATAATAGAAAATGGGGATATAGCTTTGGGAACGTGGCAGGGGGTTTTCTTTTGCGAGTTTGACGGTCCGAGAAATAGGAAAATTCTGGTGAAGATACTGGAGGGATAAAATGGTCTGGATAGAGGATCTTAAGAATCACAAGGATGAGGAGGTGGAGATAAGGGGTTGGTTATTCAACAAGAGATCTTCGGGTAAGATACACTTTTTGATAGTGAGGGATGGGACGGGTTTCGTACAGTGCGTGGTATCAAAGGGGGATGTATCGGAAGATGTGTTTTCCCTATGCGAGGAGCTTGATTATGAGGATGCGGTGATAGTTAGGGGGAAAGTGGTGGAGGATAAGAGGGCGATAGGGGGGTACGAGATCCACGTCAAGGATCTAAAAATCCACTCAAGGTCCCTTGAAACCTATCCCATTCCCAAGGTTAGGCCCGAGAATATCCCGGATGTTGGGAAGCTCTTCCAGTACAGGCATCTATGGATAAGGTCAAGGAAACAGTGGGCGATATTAAGGATAAGGAGCGAGATAGAAAAGGCGATAGTGGATTTCTTCGAGAGTAGAGGTTTTGTGAGGTTTGACCCACCGATCTTTACCCCCGCTTCCGTCGAGGGAACCACCACCCTCTTTGAGGTCCCGTACTTTGACGAGAATAAGGTTTATTTAACACAGTCGGGACAGCTATATATGGAGGCGGGGGCGATGGCTCTGGGTAAAGTTTATTCCTTCGGTCCAACCTTCAGGGCGGAAAAGTCAAAAACCAGGAGGCATCTAACGGAATTCTGGATGATAGAACCCGAGGTAGCTTGGGCGGATCTGGACGATATAATAGCACTTGCGGAAGACCTGATAGTTTATATAGTTGAAAGGGTTTTGGAAAGGAGAAGATTTGAATTGGAAACCCTTGAGAGGGACATATCAAAGCTGGAAAACATAAAAAAGCCCTTTCCGAGGATCACGTACGACGAAGCGGCAAGGATCTTAGAGGAGGAGAAAAGGAAGGGTAGGGAGATAGATTTCGTTTATGGCAAAGATTTTGGGGGGGATGAGGAGACGATAATATCGGAGAGGTTTGATAGGCCCGTTATGATAACCAGGTACCCGAAGGAGATAAAACCCTTCTATATGAAGGTTGACCCGGAGGATCCATCTAAGGTTTTATGCGTGGATGTGTTAGCGCCGGAGGGTTATGGGGAGATAATTGGGGGGAGTCAAAGGGAGGACGATTACGAAACCTTGCTTAAGAGGATACAAGAGGAGGGGTTACCCGTTGAGGTTTATAATTGGTATTTGGATTTGAGGAAGTTCGGATCCGTTCCACATTCGGGTTTCGGATTGGGACTTGAGAGGACCGTAGCATGGATAACGGGTATAAAGCACGTGAGGGAGGCGATACCCTTTGCAAGGACAATAGAGAGGTTTGAACCCTAATGCCAATTAGAGAGGACTTTTTTAGGAGGATGAAGACGATACTTGAAAGCGGGGGGAAGGAAGATGTTTACGAATTAATAGATTACCTTGTACATTACGGGTGGTTCTCAAGGTTCGGGGAGGTACTGAAAGCCTACAGGAGGAGGTTCGGTAGGGATGAGATGAACGACCTATGGTTCGTTATGTATTTTTTGTTCTCAAGGATGGATTCAAGGAAGGCTTACAAATTCGCCAACGGGAAGGGGGAATTCTATCATAGGGCGAAGAGGATATTTTACGAATATTTGGGAGACAACCCAAAGGCCCTTAAGTACAACCTATTGGCTAAGGCCCAATGGGTTGGTTCAAAGTTTTGGACGGAAGTGAGGGAGAAGATATTTCCGCTTTACAGGGGAAAGGTTGAGGAATATCCGGGATTGAGTCCTGTCAGGGAGGAGTTCGGGTACCCTTCGCAGTTGGCAATTAAAGCTTACGCGGATGGGATATACAGGCTATTAAAGGGGGAAAGGGACGAGGAATATTTGAGGGAAAGTTTAAACGTTCTGAATATGCTAATTTCGGAAAACTACGACTATGACCTCCTTAGGCTCCTGCAAGTTTTGATACCATATTTAATGTTTTTGGGCAGGAGGGGAACCGCGGAGAGGTTCATTGATGTAGCGATAAACACCGCAAAAACGGATAAAAATTTGTACGCTTACACTTGGTTTAAAATATACTCCGCCATATTGAGGGGAGATGGGGAATATTTGGAGAGGGTAAAGGGGAGGTTTGAGAAAAGGAGATTTATTTACCATACGGTCCTTTGTAAGTACGCCTTGGGGGAGGATGTGAAAGATTTAAAGGAGAAATATTGGCATCATCACACCGTTAAGTTCGTGGATGCATTAAAAGGTTCCCTATAAACAAAAAAATGGGGGGCTTTCGCCCCCCACCTTTTGAATGAACCTATATACGCGTTAGTCCTTCACCCACCTCAAGCCGGGAACATTGTTCTGGATGTAAATCTCGAGGTTCGCGGTGTAGGGACCTGATCCGCTTAGGCTGGTGACCTTTATTACGCCAAAGTAGTCGTTGTTATCCATAGAGCCGTAACCTGTGCTCGTGTTGTCAGCCCAGAAGAAGTGATAGGCGTTTGCAGAGGTGCTCCTAACCGTGTTGTAGTTGCCCGTGCCGGGAGCAAGGTTCCCACTGCTGGTAGCGGTAAAGGCAACCTCCATCTTTGCGGTTCCGACTGATGTTGCTCCTGCATCCCTGAATTGGGGATCACCGGAATTGTTATAGAAAACAAACCAACCGGTGTTGGGAGCGTTTTTATCTACGCTGCTCTGAGTGGTGGATGTGGCGGTACCGTTGGTAAAGTCCAACTTAACCCAAGAGCTTCCTGTACCATCGTGGGTAACTAAACCCGTGATGGTTGAGGATTTCGGCGTCAGGTCAAGGCTGTACTTCTGCTCATCGCTCCCAGAATATGCGGCAACTTCTACCGTCTTGCAGACATTAGAGCTTCCGCTTATCGTGTAAGTTGTATCCTTCCCTTCCCAGATCTTGTTCCCGTCGCAGTATACCCTGTATCCATCCGCACCTTCTACGCTCTTCCAAGTGAGCTGGAGATCCGCACCCTGATTCACCGCGGTCGCGGTAACCTCGGGATTCCCACCGACGCCCCCACCCTTACATCCCGCAAGGGCGAGAGCGCCTATGCCTAAAAGCGCCACTAAATATAACCTCTTCATAGCCTTCCTCCTTTTTTACTTTACCTTACCCGCGGGAGCTCCGCCTGTGGGTTTTGAAGTTCTAGGGGCACTACCCCCTGTTTTAGCTTGGGCCTTCTCCTCCTTCTTCGCGCTCATCTCCGCAACCTTCGCCTCCAAATCCGCGATCCTGTTGCTCAGCTCCTCTATCTTCGCCTGAAGATCGGATACCACCGCTACCTTGGACTCTAGCTCCGAGATCTTCTTCCGAGCCTCCTCATCCGCACACCCACCTGCGCCCATCAGCATTACGCCCATAAGCGCTGCGCTTATCGGTAAAAGGTACCTTTTCATAGAGGTGAGTATTATAAGGGTGAAATGTGCGCGCCGGGGGGAACTTAGTACCTTAACCATCTCAACCCCTTAACCCTATCCTGAAGGTATATAACGATATCCGCCTTATATGTGTTCCCACCAAGATCCTGGATGCCTGTAAATTCAACCGCACCGAAGTAATCTGATGGATCTATGGTCCCATTTTCCTTGTTATTTATCCAAAGGAAAAACCTTGTTCCAACGCTAGGAGAATATATAAAGGCCACATCATTATATCCTTCTCCGGGGGCAAGGTATTTGTATGAATAGTTATAACCGTTATGTATGAGAAGCGCCAGATTGCTCGGACCCTTACCCATTATTATCCATCCATCATAATTTATTGAAAAGGAGAACCAAACCACGTTCGGTAAAGTCGTATCAACCTCTGAAACCAAACTTGCGGTTTTGTTTGAAAGGTCCAACTTTATCCAAGAGGGACCGCTATCTATGCTAACAACTATTCCGTTTACGGTAAAAACCCTTGATGTTAAGTCTATGCTGGTCGTATATTTTTCATCCTTGAGGTAAGAGGTTATGCTTACGTACTTGCAAGTGCGCTCTTCCTCATGACAAGTTGTAGACCAACTGTCGCCTTCGCACACCTCTCGTGTCCCCTTTATAACCTGAAAGGTATCCTTATCATTATTTCTCTCAGTACCATAGAAGAGTTGTTTGTCATCGCACGTTACGTAATATCCCTCAGCGTTCTTATCATTCCTCCATACGACCTCAAGGTCTCTACCGCCGTTTATGGGGGTTATACTAACCACCTCGGGATTCCCACCAAGCCTTTTTCTACACCCTATCAACATTATCAGAAGCGCAAAAGCGAGAATTAACCTAAATACTTTCATATGGTAATAAATTATAATGGTGAAAGGTGGGTAAGCGGGGCTATTTTATTCCTCAAACTTCTTAAATACCAAGCAGACGTTATGTCCCCCAAAACCGAAAGAGTTGCTTATGGCAACATTAACTTCCTTTTTCCTCGCCTCGTTTGGGACATAGTCAAGATCGCATTCTGGATCGGGGTTTTCGTAGTTTATGGTGGGGTGGATAATGCCGGTGTGTATGGTCATTATCGTGGCTACCGCCTCTATTGCACCGGCTGCGCCAAGAAGATGCCCTATCATAGACTTGGTTGAGCTTACGGGGATCTTGTAAGCCCTTTCACCGAATACCTTCTTTATTGCCAACGTTTCCACCGCATCGTTCAACTTTGTTGATGTACCGTGGGCGTTTATGTAATCCACCTCGTCGGGGGAAAGTCTGGCATCTTTAAGGGCCCTCAGCATACACTTTATAGCCCCTTCACCGTCAACGCAGGGTGCGGTTATGTGGTAGGCATCCGCGGTGGCTCCATAACCTACGAGCTCCGCGTATATCTTTGCCCCCCTCCTCATGGCGTGTTCGTACTCTTCAAGGACCAAAACCGCCGCCCCTTCACCCATCACGAACCCATCCCTGTCCCTATCAAAGGGCCTTGATGCTTTCTCGGGTTCATCGTTTCTCGTTGAAAGCGCCTTCATAGAGGAGAAACCCGCAACCGCGGTGGGTATTATTGGAGCTTCGGAGCCCCCAACTATCATAACATCCGCATCACCGTACCTTATCAACCTGAAGGCGTCCCCTATGGCATGGGCTGAAGATGCGCAGGCGGAGACCGTGCAATAGTTCGGACCCTTGAACCTATACTTTATCGCTATAAGTCCAGATGCCATATCCGGGATCATCATGGGAATGAGGTAAGGGGAGATCCTGTCGTACCCCTTTGTGTATCCCACTATTATCTCCCTTTCAAGGGTTTCAACTCCCCCTATTCCGGATGCTATTATTACCCCAACCCTATCTGGATCAAAGGGTCCCTTTAAAAGTGCGCTATCCTCTATTGCTTCTTCGGCCGCCCAAAGGGCGTATATACTGAATAGATCAAGCTTCTTTATTGGAACCCCCGCTTCCTTTTGTGAAAGCCTCTTTAGAGGGTCAAAATTCCTAATTTGGGCGGCGATCTTGACGGGAAGGTTGGAGGTGTCAAACCTGTCAATATACCCCACCCCACTCTTACCCTTTAACAAATTCTCCCAAGTTTCCTTAACGGTTTGGCCCAGGGGGGTTATCGCCCCCAGGCCCGTTATCACCACCCTTCTCACTGTCCTTTCTTTGAAAGTATGTAATCTATCGCGTCCTTCACCGTCCTTATCTTCTCAATATCCTGATCCGGGATCTGAACATCAAATGCCTCCTCCATCTTCATTACGAGCTCCATAACCCCTATTGAATCCGCCCCAAGGTCCTCTATGAACCTCGCCTCCTCCGTGACCTTCTCCGCGCTTACTCCGAGCTCTTCCACAACTATATCGCGTATCTTCGCAAGTATCTCTTCTCTACTCATATTCTACCTCCTTTTCGGATATTTTAAGGTTGGACTTTGCGGTTTAAAAGGCTCCTTTCAAAGGCGTCCAAGACATCCATCAACTTATAGTAATCTTTTACAACACCCAAAAAATCCCCATCCTCATACTTTGAAAGCAAAACCTCCTTTAGGTTTTCAAGGATGTAAAACATCTCCTCGGAAGAAAGCCTAATTTCCTCTAAGTCCATAAGCCTATAATGTTCCCTTAGGAGATTTTCTATGAGCTCCATACCCTCCGCGTGCAATTTAATCAGATCATCGGATCCGCTTATCCGTTTAAGTGCGCTTATCCCCTTTAGAAGGTTGAAGCATAGGAGGAACTTGTAATAGTAAAGGTGGAATTGGGTGTGCATTCTCAAAAGTAGGGATGTCCTCGCCGCCTCCAAAAAGTGCCCGGCAGCCATAAAAAGGACATCAAAATCCTTGTAATCAATTTTCCTGATATCCAAGATCTCGTCCAAATCGTCCAAGTTCTTTACTCCAACATCCTCCAAAAACAGCCCCAAATATTCATCCCCAACTTTTGCGACGTTCCTTAAATTCCTAACTATCTCGTTTATTATATCCCTTTCCCCCCTGACGATCTCCTTTATCGCCCTCCTGAAGAGCCTTAGAGCATGAAGGTCATCCTTACCCACATAATGCTTATACGCCTCCTCAAATATGTTCTTCCTTACTTTCCCCGTCTCCCCCCTTAAAAGCCCCGAATAGAGGTTTTCCTTTTTAAGGGCTTCAACTATAACCTCATAAAGTTCTTGCGGAATTTGAACTTTATACACCCCAATATTTTAAGGCGGATTAAGAAAACCTTTGGGAAAAAGTTTCCCGAAATTCCCCCTTTCTGATAATCTTACAACCTTATAATATCTGGTGATATGAAGGGGCAAAATGAAAAGTTCGTTCCGAAAGGGGCGCTGGCTTTCTTTATTGGGATGTTGGCACTCTACGCGGTAATGTGGCTTTCCATATACGCGCTATTGGTAATTTATAGGGGAGGTTGATTATGGATAGGTTCGAGTCCCTAGCTTTAAAGATGGCATTCGGCTTGATGGTGGTTTTCTTTGTGGCGTTGGTTGGACTTGCCGTCCTAAAGGGTATAGATGTGCCCACATGCTTCACCGACTTCCAGCCCTTCAAGGAGGGTAAGGTGATCCAAAAGGGAGAAAAGGAGTACGAGGTCCACCTCCTTGCGAGGATGTGGGCGTTCCAACCCAACAGGATAGAGATCCCCGTAGGTTCAAAGGTAACGATATACACGACATCCCTTGACGTTCAACACGGATTTGAGATAGAGGGGAAGGCGGTGAATCTGATGACCATACCCGGCGCGGTCAACAAGATGGAGGTGGTTTTCAACAAACCCGGAACTTACAGGATCGTTTGCAACGAGTATTGCGGTGTAGGACACCCCGCCATGTACGGGGAGATAATAGTAAAATAGGGGGTAAGATATGAAAATTGAGGGATATTTGCGCAATATAGTCTTGGCGCATATGTTGGTGGCGATCGCTTCCATCTCCGTAGGTGTGATCTTTGGGCTCCTTCAGGTTCTCTCGAGGGCGAAAATATTCGTCATTTCTAACGACCTTTACTATCAAGGCTTAACTTTGCACGGGGTTTTGAACGCGGTGGTCTTCACCACCTTCTTTATCGTCGGATTCCTGTACATAATAACCGAAACCTCCCTTAAGGAGAAACTTGACAAAAACCTCGTTTATCTATCCTTTGCGGTTATGCTCATAGGTACCCTCCTCGCGGCTTATGCGATTCTAACAAATCAAGCGAGCGTCCTTTACACCTTCTATCCACCCTTGAAGGCGCATCCCACATTTTACATAGGTGCCACCTTGCTTGTGGTTGGCTCCTGGATAGCAATTTTAAATACAGTCTTGACATTTCTGAGGTGGAGGAAGAAGAACCCGGGCGTAAAGACCCCAGGACCCATGATAGGCGTTATTACCACGTACGCGGTATGGTTCCTTGCCACGCTGGGTGTGGCAATAGAGGTTCTGTTCTTCCTAATACCTTGGTCTTTGGGCTTTCTTAAGGGAATAAACCCCACCTTGGCGAGGACCCTGTTCTGGTGGTTCGGGCACCCCTTGGTTTATTTCTGGCTCCTCCCCGCATATCTAACCTGGTACTACATCATCCCCAAGATTGCGGGTGGTAAGCTATACTCTTCTTTGGCTGCAAGGCTAGCCTTTATCATGTTTATAGTCTTTTCCATTCCTGTGGGTGTTCACCTCCAGTACTCGGAT
>Ga0079997_114247_pt1 | contig 133144 bp, 125 predicted proteins | sample PerSpoCPS_CMetaG_FD_69200 | JGI IMG/M metagenome (GOLD analysis project Ga0079997, IMG submission 69200) | Archaeal communities from Yellowstone National Park, Wyoming, USA - Perpetual Spouter C (PS_C) MetaG (SPADES assembly) (version 2) | ecosystem: Environmental > Aquatic > Thermal springs >...
CCAGAGCGATGACCTTGGCGCCGCTCCTGTGAAGCTCGGGCACGAAGGGGGCGGGGTTGCCCAGCCCGGAGGCGAACACAGGCACCCCCTCCTCCAGCACCACCTCCATCTGCCGACGGATGAAGTCGGGCCCGAAGCGCACGGGTGGCTCCCTCTCCTCCACCTCTGGGAGCTCCCACTGCCTCTTCAGCTTTTCCACAAACTCCCTTTGCTCCTTGGGGAAGAGCTGACGGATGTCCCGGCCCTGGATGACTCCCTGGGGGACGTCGGGGAGCTGCCCCATGGTGGGGAGGAGGAGGTCTACGCCGAAGGGCTTATCGGTGAGGTCGCGCACCTTGCGGATCTCGCGTCGCAGCTCATCTGGGGGCATGACGGCGGCGCCTATGACCCCGAGGCCCCCAGCGTTGGAGACGGCGGCCACCAGCTCGGCCCTGGCCACCCCACCCATGCCCGCCAGGATAACGGGGTACTCGATGCCCAACATCTCGCACAGCTTGGTCCTGAGGACGGGCCTCGGCACGTCGCACCTCCCTAGCGCATATGGGACCTCGGGATCGTAGCCATTATAGGCGTCAGTTGACGTATACGGCAAGGTCGGCCCGCCAAGCAGGGTGCTATAATCCTCACCGTGGGGGAGAAGACGCAGCTGCTAGTCCTCCTGGACGGCCACGGTATCATCCACCGCTCATATCATGCCATGAAGGAGCAGCCTCTCACCGTGCGACGCACGGGAGAGGTAATAAGCGCCGTATACGGATTTGCCAACACCCTGCTTTCGGTCCTGCAGGAGCTGAAGCCCACCCATGTAGCGGTGGCCATGGACAAGGGGCGGACCACCTTCCGCCACCGGCTGGACCCCCATTACAAGGCCCATCGGGTGGAAACGCCCGACGAACTGCGCGATCAGATAGCGCGGTGCCGCCAGATCATCGAGGCCTTCGGCATCCCCATCTACGAATACGAAGGCTACGAGGCCGACGACATCCTGGGGACCTTGGCCCGCCAGGCATCGGCCATGGGGGTGGAGACCTACCTGGTGAGCCTGGACTCGGACATCGCCCAGCTGGTGGGCGATGGCGTACGCCTCTGGCTCTACCGCCCCTACCAGCGGGACTCAGTGGTATACGCTAGTCCCGAGGACGTGCGCCTCCGCTACGGCGTCCTGCCCCGTCAGCTCCCCGACCTGAAGGCCCTCAAGGGGGACCCCACTGATAACATCCCGGGCGTGCCGGGGATCGGAGAGAAGACGGCTGTGCGCCTCCTGCAGAAGTTCGGCTCCATCGAGGCCATATATGAGAATCTGGAGCAGGTGGAACCCCCTAAGCTCCGGGAGGCCCTCCGCCAGCATGAGGAGCAGGTGCGGAGGGCCAAACTGCTGGCCACCATCGTCACCGACGTCCCGGTGACTCTCGACCTGGAGGCGGCTGACTTCCGTGCCCACTACCGGCGCCAGCGTGTCCTAGAGATCTTCCGCGAGCTGGAGTTCCGCAGCCTGGTGCCCCGTCTCCCGCCCGACCAGGAGACAGGGCCTCAGCTCCCCCTTCTGGAGGAGACGTCGGTGGCTGTGGAGAGGGCGGCGGTGGCCGAGGGTTACCAAGTGGTGAGGGATGAAGGCCTTTTGTCCCACCTGGCCCGACGGCTGGAGCGGGCTGGCCGCTTCAGCTTCGATACGGAGACCACCAGCCAGGAGGCCATGCGTGCCCGCCTGGTGGGCCTCTCCTTCGCCCTCCCCGGTGGCGAGGCCTACTACATCCCTGTGGGCCACCAGAGCGATGCTTATCAGCTGCCTTTGGGCCTGGTCCTGGAACGCCTCCGCCCCCTCCTGGAGGACGAGAGGGTCAAGAAAGTAGGGCACAACGCCAAGTACGACATCATCGTCTTGGCCCAGGAAGGGGTGTGGGTGCGGGGCCTGGAGTTCGACACCATGATCGCCGCCTTCCTGCTGGGGGAGGGAGGGGGTGGCAGCTATCGCCCTGGCGAGGGCGCTCTGAGCCTCAAGTGGCTGGCCTCCCGCCTCTTGGGCGTGGAGATGACAGAGATAAGCCAGCTCATAGGCAAGCCGGGCAAGGGCCAGATCTCTATGGCCCAGGTGCCTGTGGAGGCCGCCGCCCGTTACGCCTGCGCCGATGCCGACATGGCCCTGCGCTTGAGCGAGGCCCTGGCCTCCCGTCTCCGGGAAAAGGGTATGGAGAAGCTCTTCCACGAGATCGAGATGCCCCTGGTGCCGGTGCTGGCCCGCATGGAGCTCAACGGGGTGGCCGTGGACGTGGGTGTCCTAAGGGAGATGTCCGGGGTGCTGGCGGAGGAGATCGGCAAGGTGGAGGAGGAGATCTTCCGAATGGTGGGCCATCGCTTCAACATATCCTCCCCCCAGCAGTTGAGCCGTGTCTTGTTCGACGAGCTCCGCCTCCCTAAGACCCGAAAGCTCAAGTCCGGCATCTACTCCACCGATGCCCAGTCGCTGGAGGACTTGCGGGGTGCCCATCCCGTCATCGACCTTATCTTCGAGCACCGGGAGTTGACCAAGCTGAAGAGCACATATGTGGACGCCCTGCCGGCCCTGGTGAACCCTCGCACCGGCCGCATCCACAGCGAGTTTAACCAGACGGGGGCAGCCACCGGCCGTATCACCTCCAGCAACCCCAACCTGCAGAACATCCCGGTGCGCACGGAACTGGGAGCCCAGATCCGCCGCGCCTTTGTGGCCCGGGACGTGGGGCCCGACCCATACCTGCTGGCAGCCGATTATTCCCAGATCGAGCTGCGTATCATGGCCCATCTATCCCAGGACAAGACCTTGGTGGAGGCCTTCCTGCGGGATGAGGACATCCACGCCTCCACCGCCTCCCAGGTCTTCGGTGTCCCTCTGGACCAGGTGACCCCGGCCATGCGGCGGCGGGCCAAGGTGTTTAACTTCGGCGTGCTGTATGGCCTTTCGGACTGGGGGCTCTCGGTGCGGGAACGCATCCCGAGGGAGGAGGCGGCTGAATTCATCCGCCGCTACTTCGAGCGCTACCCCGGCGTGCGCCGCTACATCGACGAGACGGTACAGAGGACGCGGGAGCTGGGCTATGCCGAAACCCTCTTCGGCCGCCGCCGCTACCTGCCGGACATCAACTCCCCCAACCAGAATGTGCGCCAGGCGGCTGAGCGGGCGGCCATCAACATGCCTGTGCAGGGGACCACCGCCGACATCATGAAGCTGGCCATGAACCGCATCTATGCTGAGATGGAGCGCCGCCGTATGCGCTCCCTCATGATCCTGCAGGTGCACGATGAGCTCATCTTCGAATGCCCAGCCCAGGAGCTGGAGGAGATGCGGGCCATCGTCTTGGACGTAATGCCATCTGTGGCCCAGCTCTGCGTCCCCCTCAAGGTGGATGTGAAGGTGGGTAAGAGCTGGGGAGAGATGGAGTAGGCCGCTGCCGCTGTGCCCGAGCTCCCCGAGGTAGAGACCATTCGGCGCCAACTCCATCCGCTGGTGGTGGGGAGGTGCATTCTCGAGGCCTGGCTCGCTCCCCAGGCCTCCCGTCTAGCCGTCTCGCCTTCCGATCCTCAGGCCCTGGCGCGTGGCCTGCAAGGGCGGCGCATCCTAGACCTAGGCCGCCGTGGCAAGTTCCTTCTCTTCGCCCTCGATGATGGGCGCACGTGGGTGGCCCACCTGCGCATGACGGGCTCCCTCGTCCACCGGCCAGGGCTATGCCAGGGGGCCTTTCTACGGGCTGCCTTGGCCCTGGACGACGGTTCCCACCTCTGTTACCACGACCAGCGCAAGCTGGGGTGCATGTGGCTGGTGGACGACCCCTCCCAGGTGGTGGGCCACCTGGGGCCCGAACCTCTGGACCCGGCGTTAACCCCCGAGGGGTTGTGGGGGCGCCTGAGAGGCAGGCGGACGGCCATCAAGGCTGTGCTGCTAGATCAGAGGGCCCTGGCTGGGGTGGGCAATATCTATGCCGATGAGGCCCTCTTTGCGGCGGGCATCCATCCCCGTCGCTCTGCCTCATCCCTCACGCTGGAGGAGGCGGAGCGTCTGTTGGTGGCCCTGAGGGTGGTGCTGGAGGGGGCCATACGCCACGGCGGCACCACCTTTCTGACGTATTTGGATGCTACCGGTGCCCCTGGCTCCCATGGGGAGCATGTGCGGGTCTTCCGGCGGGAGGGGAAGCCCTGCCCGCGGTGCGGAGGGCCCATAGCCCGCACCAAGTTAGGGGGCCGCACCACCTATCTCTGCCCGGCCTGTCAGCAGTGAGCTGGGGGCGAGAGGCCACATGGACCCTATTGGGAGGCCGATGAGGCGGCCTGCACCGATAGCAGCGTGGCCCGCACCACGACGCGGTCGGTGTATTCACCCCCATAAGGGTCGTTGCGGTTGGGTATGAAGGTGCCGCCACAGGTGATGATCGTGATGGTGTCCTCCTTGGTAGGCCCCATGACCTTGACAGCCTCCGGGTCATTAGGGTCGACGGTGAAGTTGTCTACCACCCGGTATATAAGCTCCTTCCCTTCTTGGGTGAGGACGGAGATGGTGTCGCCCGGGGCCAGTTGGCTGAGGCTCCAGAAAACGGCAGGGGCCTTATCCCAAGTTACGTGGCCGGCGAAGACAGCATTGCTACCTTGCCCTGGCAGGGCGGAGAAGTCGTACCAGGCCACCACCCACCCAGGGCGCTTGGCGTTGGTCCAGTCAGGCACCAAGGGTACCCCGTTCCTGTCCATGCCCAGGACGATAACTGGGGCGTCCACGCCTATGGATGGGATGCGCATGCGTGTGGGGGGTGTCTCGTTGACTTTTACGGGGGTGGGTGTGGGGGAGGGTTGGGCAGTGACCTCGGGGGTGACGGTGGCCACATAGGCCAGGGGTGGCCTGGGGGCCTGGGGGGTGGCGGCCTTGCTGCCAGTGCGTCCCGTAAGGGAGAGGGCCACAAGGGCCAGGCCTGCCGCCGCCAGCAGCCCTGCCGCCGCCCATGCCCATAGCAGCCGCTTATGCCGGAGAGTGAGGCCCCTCTTCACCTCGAGAGCCTAGTATACTAGCGAGGGCCCCAGGAGCCTAGGGGCTGGCACCTCTAGGTTGGGAAGGGCGTAAGATGGAAAGTCGTATGGAAGGGCCTGAGCCGCCCAAGGGCATTTTGGTGGGCCATTGGACCCATCGGGAGGCGTGCACCGGGTGCACCGTCGTCCTCTGCCCTCAGGGGGCGGTGGGGGGCGTGGCTGTGGCTGGCGGAGCGCCGGGCACACGCGAGACAGACCTCCTGCGCCCTGGCTTCTTGGTGGAGAAGGTCCATGGCATCCTCCTCACTGGTGGCAGCGCCTTTGGCCTCGATGCCGCAGGGGGAGTCATGCGGTGGCTGGAGGAGCAGGGGGCGGGTTTCGTGACGCCGGCGGGGGTGGTGCCCATCGTGGTGGGGGCGGTGATATATGACCTATCCCTAGGGCGTTCGGACCTACGGCCCGACGCCGCCGCTGGCTATGCCGCCTGCCAGCAGGCTGGGCCTGGCCCCGTGGCCCAGGGGAGCGTGGGCGCTGGCACAGGGGCCTCCGTGGGCAAGGCCTTGGGGCTGCAGTGGGCCACCAAGGGAGGGCTAGGTGTCCATCTGGAGGCGGTGGCTGGGGGGGCACAGGTATGGGCCCTGGTAGTGGTCAACTCCTTCGGCGAGGTGGTGGACCCGGAGACTGGCGAGGTGGTGGCCGGAGTGCGCAGGGAAGGGGGCGGCTACACGCTCACCCTAGAGCTCCTGAAGATGGGGAGAGGCCTTCGTCCCTTCCCCGCTACCAACAGCACCATCGGAGTGGTGGTGACGGACGCTCCTTTGGACAAGGCCGCCTGCCAGCGGCTGGCGGAGATGGCCCACGATGGTATGGCTCGGGCTGTGCGGCCCTGCCATACCCAGGTGGACGGAGACGTCATCTTCGCCCTGGCCACGGGAACAGGGCCAGCAGCAGACCTGACCGTACTGGGAGCCCTGGGGGCGCGGGCGGTGGAGAGGGCCATAGTGCGGGCGGTGGAGGAGGCTACCTCTTTGGGGGGGCTCCCGTCCAGCCGCGAATGGCCGCGTTGAAGGCCTCGGCGCCGGCGTGATATCATTCGGCCAGGGCATGAGCGAACTGGAAGCTCTGCATCAGCAGATCCGGCGCTGCACGGATTGCCCCCTGAGCCAGACCCGCACTCAAGCTGTGCCTGGCGAGGGCCCCGAGAAGGCAGAGGTGATGTTCATCGGGGAGGGGCCCGGCTTCCACGAGGATCGGCAGGGCCGGCCCTTCGTGGGGCCGGCGGGGCGCTTCCTCGATGAGCTGTTGGCCTCCGTGCACCTGCGGCGGGAGGAGGTTTACATAACCAACGTGGTCAAGTGTCGGCCGCCCAACAACCGCGACCCCTTGCCGTCGGAGGTTCAGGCCTGTCGCAAATATTTGGAGCAACAGCTGGCCATTGTCCGGCCGCGGGTGGTGGTGACCTTGGGGCGCCATTCCCTGGCCTGGTTCTTCCCCAAGGACTCCATCACCAAGGTACACGGGCAAGTGCGGGTCAAGGACGGCGTCTTCTTCCTGCACCTGTACCATCCGGCGGCCGCTTTGCATCTGCCGGCCATGCGCCAGACCATCGAAGAGGACTTCCGCCGCCTGCCGGAGGTGCTGGCCCAGGCCCGCCGCGCTCCTCAAGCCGCGGAGCCGCCTCCCTCCGCAGAGCAGATGCGTCTTTTCTAGGGGTGTGCCATGGCCCAGAAGCTGCGTGTTGTCCCCTTGGGAGGGCTAGGGGAGATAGGGAAGAACATGATGGCCCTGGAGCTGGAGGACGACCTTCTAATCATCGATGCTGGCGTCATGTTCCCTGAGGAGGAGATGCTGGGCATCGACCTGGTGATCCCTGATGTGAGCTATGTGGAGCGGAGGAGGCACAAGCTGCGGGGCATCATCATCACCCATGGCCACGAAGACCACACGGGGGCCCTGCCATATGTGTTGCCCAGGATCCCCGCCCCTATATACTGCACCCGCCTAAGCCGTGGCCTTATCGCTGTCAAGCTGCGAGAGCACGGCCTCCTGGAGCAAGCCGACCTGCGAGTTGTCAACTACGGGGAGCGCATAAGGCTGGGTGCCTTTACCGTGGAGTTTGTAAGGGTGACCCACAGCATACCCGACTCAGCGGCCCTGGCCATCGAGACGCCCCTGGGTCTTGTCTTCCACACCGGCGACTTCAAGCTGGACCACACGCCGGTGATGGGCCTGCCCACCGACCTGCAGCGCATCGCCCAGCTGGGGCGGCAGGGCGTCCTCCTGATGCTATCCGATTCCACCTATGCCGATGTGCCGGGATACACCCCCTCGGAGCGCATTGTGGGGGAGACGTTGTGGAAGATCATGGCCACCTCCCCGGGGCGGGTCATCGTGGCCACCTTTGCCTCCCTCATCTCCCGCGTGCAGCAGGTGGTGGATGCCGCCACTGCCTGCGGCAGGCGGGTATTCGTCACCGGACGCAGCATGCTGGAGAACGTGGCCATGGCCCTGGAGCAGGGATACCTGGAGACGGACCAGGACCTCCTGGCGCCCATGGAGCGGATGCGGGGCCTGAAGCCCCATCAGGTGGTCATCGTCACCACGGGGGCTCAGGGAGAACCCACCTCCGCCCTGGTGCGCATGGCCAACCGTGACCACCGCTTCGTGGAGATACAGCCTGGCGATACCGTCATCCTCTCATCGTCTCCCATCCCCGGCAACGAGGTGCTGGTCAACCGCACCATCAGCAATCTGTACCGGCTTGGAGCACGGGTAGTGCACAGTCGTATGGCCGATGTACACGTGCGGGGCCACGCCGCTCAGGAGGAGCTGAAGCTCATGCTAGGGCTGGTGCGACCCCAGTTCTTCGTGCCCATACATGGAGAGTACCGACACTTGGCCCAGCACGCCGAGCTGGCCCGCCTCATGGGAGTAAAGGCCGAGAACGTCTTCATCTTGGAGGACGGCGACATCCTGGAGATCGATGGCAGTGGGGGGCGGGTGGTGGGCCGCGCCCCCGCTGACCTGGTATATGTGGATGGCCTGGCCGTGGGGGTGGGACATGTGGTCCTGCGGGACCGTCGTCACCTAGCGAGCGACGGTATCCTGGTGGCGTTGGTGACGGTGGACAAGCACACGGGTCGCCTCCTGGGCCCGCCCGACTTGGTGTCGCGGGGATTTGTAGAAGATCTCTCCGGCCCCTTGCTGGAGAAGGCGCGGCGGGTGGTCATGGAGGCAGTCGCCAGCCGCGAGGGGGCCATCGATCGGGCGGAACTCGCATCCCGTCTGCACGATGCCCTCCTTGCTTTCCTTTACAATGAGACACGCCGGCGGCCCATGATCCTGCCCCTGACGGTGGAGGTGTGAGGATGCCACAGCGGGCCCGCAGGCGCCGTGGGCGGGTGGCCCGCCGCGGCCGGAGACGTGGGTTTCCCCGTTGGCTGCTGCGGCTGGGGGGCGCCCTGGCCCTTGGGGGAGGCCTCTCCTTCTTTTTATGGTGGGCCCTGCCGTGGCTTCTGGAGGCCTTGGGCCTAGGCCTGGCTTTGGTGGCCCTGGTCCTGGCGATAGACGTATGGGTGCTGGCGCAGCGTCCCCGTCTCAGCATGGGGGTGTGGCGTTGGTGGGGGGCTGTGCATCTGGCGGCTGTGGTGGCCTTAGGCGTGCTAGGGCAGGTGCGCCCATCTCTCGCCTGGCGGGGCGTCTCTTGGGAAGAGGTCTCCTTTGGCGGGAAGGTAGGCGAGTTCTTGTCCGCAGAGCCATGGGGGGTGGCGGCCCTAGTCCTGCTAGCCGTGTTGGCGGTGGTCCTCACCTGGCCCCCTCTCGCCCGTACCCTTTGGCTGGGGCGACACTCGGTGTGGGCTTTCGGCCGCGGATGGGAGGCGTTGCGGCATCTCCTGATGGGACGGCGGCCTGTCGCTCCGCTGGACGAGCCGCCACCGGCAAGCCAACGCCGAGACGAAACCCCTCCCTTCCTCGCCCATTGGGACGAGGAGTGGCCAGCTCCCGCGGCGGCCGAGACGGAGGAGGCAGTGGTTCTGGCTGCCCCCTTGAAGGATGGGTGGGAGCTGCCGCCTATGGATCTTCTGGAGCGTTCGCCGGAGGAGGGACGGCCCCCCGACAACGAGGCGCGGGCTCGCCTCATCGTGGAGACGCTGCGCAGCTTCGGGGTGGACGCCAAGGTGGTCTCCATTCAGCAGGGGCCCACCGTCACCCAGTTTGGTATCGAGCCGGGCTGGGAGGTGAAGACGCGCCAGGTGCCGGAGCGGGACGAGAAAGGGCGCATCGTTGGCTACCGCACGGAGGTGGTATCCAGGACCAGGGTGCGGGTAAATCGTATCACGGCCCTGGCCAACGACCTGGCGCTGGCCCTGGCCGCCCCAAGCATCCGCATTGAGGCGCCGGTGCCTGGGCGACCCATCATCGGCATCGAGGTGCCCAACGTCTCCCCCTCGGTGGTGAGCCTGCGCAGCGTTATGGAGAGCCAGGCCTTCCAAAGGGTGGCGGCCCGCTCCCGTCTGGCCCTCGCCCTGGGCAAGGGAGTATCGGGGGAGCCTGTGGCCGCCGATCTAGCCAAGATGCCCCACCTGCTCATCGCTGGCGCCACTGGCTCCGGCAAGAGTGTGTGTATCAACTCCATCATCACCTGCCTGCTCATGCGCAACACGCCGGAGGAGGTGCGGCTGGTGCTCATCGACCCCAAGAGGGTGGAGCTGACCCCCTTCGCCTCCGTGCCCCATCTGGTGTTTTCCCATGTCATCGTGGAGGTGGACGAGGTGCCGGCGGTGCTGGCGGCCGTCATCCGGGAGATGGAGTCACGATATCGGGCCTTCGCCTCCTTGGGGGTTCGTAACATCGATGGGTATAACCAGAGCCCCCGCGCTCAGGAGAAGATGCCTTACTGGGTAGTGGTCATCGACGAGCTGGCTGACCTGATGCTCTCTGCCCCATACCAAGTGGAGAAGGCGCTGGTACGTCTGGCCCAGCTAGCGCGGGCCACGGGCATCCACCTCATTGTGGCCACCCAGAGGCCCTCGGTGGATGTGGTGACGGGGCTCATTAAGGCCAACTTCCCCACCCGCATCGCCTTCGCTGTCAGCTCTCAGGTGGACTCCCGCACCATCCTGGACATGGCAGGAGCGGAGAAGCTTTTGGGGCGGGGCGACATGCTCTATATGCCCACCGATGCCTCGCAGCCGCGGCGCATCCAGGGGTGTTACGTCTCCGACGCAGAGATAGAGAGGGTAGTGAAATGGTGGGCCGATGAGCGGTTCAGCCACCTGCGGCCGCCGCCCATGGATCACCTTCTGGAGGAGACCGCGGTGGAGGATGTCCCCGAGGAGGACCCACTATTGGAGGCCGCCCGCGACCTGGCCATGCTCCACCGCCGCATCTCGCCCCGCCTGCTGCAACGACGGCTGAACATCGGCCGTGAGCGGGCGGTGCGGCTCATACAGGCCCTGGAACGGGCAGGCATCGTGGCCCATGCCGACGACCCCATGGCCTCTCGTCGCGTCCTTGTCCATCACGACGAGGTGGTATGAGGGGAATAGCCCAGCTGTCCTCCGGCATCTTGACACCACTGGCGGGCCATGCTATATAGGAGGTGAAAGGAGGTGAGGCCGTGACCAGGCTGCACAAGCTGGTTGCGGTGCTCCAAGTGGAGATAGGAAGGCCCCGTGGAGGGACCACGGGGCAGCCCGGCGGCGCCTGACTGCCGCTCGAACGGTGAAGCCGGCGAAGGGATGAGCTGCCGGGATGTCCAGGCGGGCAAGCCGCCGAAACTGGGCGGCGGTTGGGAAGCGAGGAGAACAAAGGGGGCCCCGGTCAAAAGGCCGGGGCCTTTGAGTTTCCATAATGGGCCCATCCCCCCTGGACGGGGCAGGGAGGCGTGGATAAAATGGGCCTGCAGTATTAAGCGAGCCGGGGTCGGGGCTCATGTCGGACAAGCTTTGGCGGGAAGTCCAGGAGATCCTGGAACGGGCGGAGAGGGAGAAGCCCCCCCTCAGACGGCGCTTGCGATGGCATAAGCCACATCTGTCGTTGCCCAGAGTGTCCCTTCCCAAGCCCACCTTTGGGCAGATGCTCCTTTTGGCCCTGGGCATCATCGTGCTGGGCTATGTCTTGGGCTCCCTGGGGGACGTGGCAGGCCGGGTGCTGGTGTTAGGGGGCCTCGGGGCTTTTGCCCTCATCTTCTTCCTCTCCCTGCGGCGGGTAGGCCAGCCCCCTGAGAAGAGGTGGCGGGGCCAGCCTCTGGACCTGGGGCGTCCCAGCGTGGGGCGGCGGTTCCTGGGCTGGCTGGGAAGGTGGCGGGGCCGCCGCTGAGGCCCGGGTGCCGCTGGGCCTCGTGTGCTGTGGGGGCTCACAGTCCCTTGCCCGTGCAGGACCTACCTGGTAACATCGGGCTGACATGCGCCGGTGGGCAGGTTGGTGGGGTGGGGCCCTCGTGGTGGCCCTCCTATTGGCAGCTTGCCGGGGCGGGGGGGACAAGGAGCCATCGCCCCAGGCAGGCCGCATCTCCCTCACGGACCCCCGCGCCGTGCCCACGGCCGAACCATGGTCCCAGCCTCCCCCTGTCCGCTACTTGGAGGGTGGCCCGTTGGAGGGCAGCCCAACGCCCACGGCCACTGCCGAGGAGGGAGGGACGGCTCCTCAGGAGTGCGGCGACGTCTACGTGGTCCGGCCTGGCGATACCCTTGGCAGCATCGCCGCCCGTTGCCAGGTGGACCTTAAGAAGCTTATCGACGCCAACCCGGACATCCAGGACCCCAGCCGTATCTTCCCCGGCCAGCGGATCCGTATCCCGCGTTAGTGCCGGCGTTCACAATCCCTCTCATAGGTCGTTGCGTCCACGGGATCCTCTATGTTAGCATGGCCCCGAAGGGGGGAGACCTCCATGGCAGTGGAAGAGCGCAGGCTAGCTCAGAAGCTGGAGGAACTGCAGAGGTTAAAGGAGCTCTCCCGTCAGGGCGGGGGGCCGGAGCGTATAGAGGCTCAGCATCGTCGTGGCAAGCTCACTGCCAGGGAGAGGCTGGACATCCTGTTGGACCCAGGGAGCTTCGAGGAGCTGGACGCCCTGGTGGTGCACCGGTCCACGGAGTTTGGGCTGGACAGCCAGCGGTTCTATGGCGACGCCGTGGTGACGGGCTACGGCACCATTGACGGCCGCCTGGTATACGTCTTTTCGCAGGACTTTACCGTGCTGGGGGGGTCCCTATCGGAGGCGGTGGGGGAGAAGATATGCAAGGTGATGGACCTGGCCCTTAAGAACGGGGCGCCCATCATCGGCATTAACGATTCAGGCGGCGCCCGCATCCAAGAGGGAGTGGTGTCGCTCAAGGGGTACGGGGAGATATTCCTGCGCAACACCCTGGCATCGGGGGTCATACCGCAGATATCGGTTATCATGGGGCCGTGCGCTGGAGGGGCCGTCTACTCCCCAGCCATCACCGACTTCATCTTCATGACCAGCTCCGCCTACATGTACATCACAGGCCCAGATGTGGTGAGGGCGGTGACCCAGCAGGAGGTGACGCACGAGGGGCTGGGCGGGGCCCAGATCCACGCCACCAAAAGCGGGGTGGCCCACTTCGTCCTGGACAGCGAGGAGGAGTGTCTGCGGGAGGTGCGCCGCCTCCTCTCATTCCTACCCTCCAACAACATGGAGGACCCTCCAAGCCTGGAGCCCACTGACGACCCCATGCGCCGTTGCGACGACCTGCTGGACATCGTGCCTGAGGACCCGGCCAAGCCCTACGACATGCATGAGGTGATATATCGCATCGTGGACGATGGGGACTTCCTGGAGGTGCACCCCTATTGGGCCCAGAGCATCGTGGTGGGCTTCGCCAGGATGAACGGGCGGCCAGTGGGGATAGTGGCTAATAACCCAGCGGTGCTGGCGGGGGTGCTGGATATCGCCTCCTCTCGCAAGGCGGCCCGCTTCGTCCGCTTCTGCGACGCCTTTCATATACCCATCGTCACCCTGGTAGACGTGCCTGGCTACTTGCCGGGGGTGGAGCAGGAGCAGGGGGGCATCATCACCCACGGCGCCAAGCTATTGTACGCCTATTCGGAGGCCACGGTGCCCAAGGTCACCTGCATCCTGCGCAAGGCCTATGGCGGCGCCTATCTGGTGATGGGGTCCAAGCACCTGCGGGCCGATATCAACTACGCCTGGCCCACGGCGGAGATCGCCGTCATGGGGCCGGAGGGGGCGGTCAACATCGTCTTCCGCCGGGAGCTGGAGCAGGCGCCCGACCCCGAGGCCCGGCGGCGCGAGCTGGTGGAGGACTACCGGCGTCGCTTCGCCAACCCCTATGTGGCCGCTGCCCGTGGCTTCATCGACGACGTCATCGACCCCCGCGACACCAGGGCCAAGATCATCAAGGCCCTAGAGATGCTCAAGAACAAGACGGATACCAACCCGCCCAAGAAGCATGGCAATATACCCCTATAGAGCCAGAGAGGTGGTGCCGATATGGGTGTCCGCATCACCGATACGACCCTTCGTGATGCCCACCAAAGCCTCCTGGCCACCCGCATGCGCACGGAGGACATGCTCCCCATCGCCCCCCTTATGGACGAGGTGGGCTTCCACAGCGTGGAGGTGTGGGGTGGGGCTACCTTCGACACCTGCTTGCGCTTCTTGCGGGAGGACCCCTGGGAGCGGCTGCGCCAGCTGAAGAAGGCCTTCCGGCGCACCCCCCTGCAGATGCTCCTGCGGGGGCAGAACGTGGTGGGCTACCGCCATTACGCTGACGACGTGGTGGAGAAGTTCGTGGAGCTGGCAGCCAAGAACGGCATCGACATCTTCCGCATCTTCGACGCCGTCAACGACCTGCGCAACCTGGAGACGGCCGTGCGGGCGGCCAAAAGGGTGGGGGCGCACGTACAGGGCGCCATCTGCTACACCATCAGCCCTGTCCACACCCTGGACCTCTACGCCCGCCTGGCGCGACAGCTGGAGGAGATGGGGTGTGACTCCATCTGCATCAAGGACATGGCTGGCCTCCTCCACCCCTATGACGGTTATGAGCTGGTGCGTCGCCTTAAGGAGACGGTGCGTGTGCCCATTCAGCTACATGCCCACTGCACTGCTGGCCTGGCCCCCATGACAGTGTTGAAGGCCATCGAGGCCGGGGTGGACGTGGTGGACTGCGCCGTCTCCAGCATGGCCCTCGGCACGTCCCAACCCCCTTGCGAGCCTCTGGTGGCCACTCTGCGGGGCACCCATTACGACCCTGGCCTGGACCTGGAGCTCCTGAGCCGCATATCTGACTACTTCGCTCAGGTGCGGGAGAAGTACGCCGCCTTTGAGGGGGGCGTAATGGTGGACGTAGGGGTGCTGGTGCACCAGGTGCCTGGTGGCATGGTCTCCAATCTCGTATCCCAGCTGCGGGAGCTGGGGGCTGCTGACCGCCTCAAAGAGGTCCTGGCAGAGATCCCCCGCGTGCGGGCCGATCTAGGCTACCCACCCCTGGTGACGCCCACCAGCCAGATAGTGGGCATCCAGGCCGTCCTGAACGTCCTGGCCGGCCAGCGCTACAAGCAGGTGACCAAGGAGACCCGTGCCTACGTCCAAGGCTACTACGGGGCACCGCCGGGCCCTGTCCATCCTGAGGTGAAGGCCCAAGTGTTGGGCGATGCCCAGGAGATCGTCGGCCGGCCCGCCGACCATATCCCCCCTGAGCTGGAAAAGGCGCGCCAGGAGATAGGCCATCTGGCCCAGAGCGAGGAAGACGTGGTGAGCTACGTCCTCTTCCCTCAGGTGGCGCGGGAGTTCTTCGAGTGGCGGGCGCGGGGCTCCCCCTTGGAGGAGGAGGTGGTGGCGGCCATCGCTGCCGCCCTGGTGCAGCACGGGCCGCCACCGGCGCCTGCGGCGCCCACGCACCCTCCATCGTGGTGGAAGATGGCCGGCCGACAGCGTCTCCTCCATAGGATGGGCACGCCATGAAGCTGGTGGTGGACGGGCAGGAGTTCGATGTGGACCCCCAAGGGGAGGTGGTGCGGGTAGGGGGGCGGGAATACTCGGTGCGCGTGCAGCGCATGCGGGACATCGTCACCGTCTATGTCAACGAGAGGCCCTACCGCATCCAGATCCTAGAGGAGAACCCGTGGTCGGGGGACGCCTTCAAGGTGCTGGTGGATGCCCGCTATCATCAGGTGGCCATAGTGGGGAGGGCTGTCCAGCGCCCTCGCCCTGTGCACCCCCCACAACGCCGTCCCATGGCCCCTGAGGGCCCTGGGGCAGTGACGGCCCCCGTGGCGGGCAGGGTGGTGAGCGTGCACGTTCAGCCGGACCAGGAGGTGGAGGAGGGGGATCTCCTACTCATCATCGAGGCCATGAAGATGGAGAACGAGATACGCGCCCCCTTTAAAGGCCGGGTAAAGGAGGTGAAGGTGCAAGCCGGGGCGCGGGTGGCCGAGGGGGAGGTGCTGGTGGTCCTGGAGCCCATCTAGAGCTCAGGGAGGGCCACCAAGGAGGTGGTGCTCTGGATCCCCTCGATCTTGCGGATGCGCTCCCCCAGGATAGGCGGGATATCGGTGAGGTTCTCCACCTCCAGCTCGGCCACGATATCGTAAGGGCCCATCACCTGGTGGGCCTCCACCACCTGGGGGATGCGCTTGATCTCCTCTGCCACCTGGCGCGTATGGGCGGGGTCCACCACAATGAGGACGTAGGCCTTGATCATGGCATCGCCTCCTGTCGCCGTCCTCAATTATAAGTAGCGCGTGGAGGCGAGGGAACTTGGGGCGCTCGTTAAAAGCATCTTCTTTTCACCCTGCAGCCACTACCCATCAGGTCATCTTTGTGCTACCATAGAAAGGGCTTAGGTCTGCTCGAATATGGGGGAGAGGGGTCATGCCCAGGGATGACTTTGTGATCCGCATCGGTGGCGATACAGCTCTGGGCGGCATCATTAGCACCGGCGAGAACTTCACTCTGGCGGCGGCGCGCTTCGGCTTCCACACCTTCACCTTTCGCACCTATCCGGCGGAGATCAAGGGCGGCCATGCCTGGTTCCAGGTGCGCATAAGCCATCGCCCCGTCATCTCCCTGGGGGACGGGTGCGACATCCTGGTGGCCTTCGACCAGGAGGCATACGAGCTCCACCGGGAGGACCTCAACCCATACGGCGTCCTCATCTACGACTCCGACCTGGTGCATCCCCAGGAGGACAAGGGGATCACCTTGTATGGGGTGCCGTTCCAAAGGCTGGCCCGCCAGGAGCTGGAGTTCGTGCGGGGCACCAACACCCTGGTGCAGGGGCTGTTGGCGGGCCTCTTCGGCCTGCCCCTGGTGGCTCTGGAGGAGATCGCTCGCCAGCGGTACCGCCGCCGCCCTGAGATCTTGCAAAAGAACATCGAGGCCTTGCGCTTCGGCTACGAGTACGTCAAGCGGCTGGAGAAGAGGGATGGCTTCTGGCTGGGGGCGGCGGACCGGGTGGCCCGCCTGGTCATGAGCGGCAACGAGGCCATCGTAGCTGGGGCGCTTCATGCTGGGTGTCGGTACTTCGCCGGTTATCCCATCACCCCTGCCTCGGACATCCTCGAGGCCATGGCTGCCGAGCTCCCTCGCCTGGGAGGTGTCTGTGTGCAGACGGAGGACGAGATGGCGGCCTTGGCATCGGCCATTGGCGCCTCTTATGCTGGCGTCAAGGCTATGACAGCCACCTCAGGCCCCGGTCTGAGCCTCATGACGGAGCTCCTAGGCCTGGCCTCCATGGCTGAGATCCCGGTGGTTATCGTGGATGCCCAGAGGGCAGGCCCCAGCACAGGCATGCCCACCAAGCTGGAGCAGGCCGACCTCTTCCATGCCCTCTACGGTGGACACGGCGACTTCCCGCGTATCGTGGTCGCCCCGGGCTCGGTGGCCGATTGCCTGCGCATGACGGTGGAAGCCTTCAACCTGGCGGAAAAGTACCAGTGCCCCGTCATCCTCCTCTCCGACCAGTCCCTCTCCCACCGCACCGAGACGTTGGAGATGCCGGACGTGGCGGCCCTGCCGGTGGTGGATCGCCTCCGCCCGGAGGGCCTTGCCCCTGAGCAGTACAAGCGGTATGAGGATACCGAGAGCGGCGTTTCGCCCATGGCTGTGCCAGGGCTGGACCGCCACACTTATGTGGCTCCTGGCCTGGAGCATGATGAGCATGGACACCCCGTCCTTATCCCCTCGGTGCATGTGCAGATGACCCACAAGCGGTTCCGCAAGCTGGAGAGCTGCCGACGGGAGGTCGACGGGCCCGAGTTCGCCACCCGATATGGGGACGACAAAGCTACCCTGGGCCTTATCAGCTGGGGAGCTGTGGAGGGTTCGGTGCGGGAAGCGGTGGAGAGGGCCCTGGCCAAGGGATATCGGGTGGCCGCCCTCCACCTGCGGGTCCTGAACCCCCTACCCCTTGAGACCATCCGGGACTTCTTGCGCCGGGTGCGCAAGGTGATGGTGTTGGAGGTCAATTACCAGGGCCAGCTGGCACATCACCTGGCAGCGGAGGTGGGCATAAGGCCTATCCGTGTAAACAAGATCGGTGGTTTGCCCTTCACCCCTGGTGAGGTGTTGGCCAAGATCGAGGAGGTCGTGAATCATGGCTGATAGCGCCACCACAGCCCAGAGGCCTCTGGAGGCCCTTACTGCCAAGGACTATCGCAGCGATGTGAAACCTGTATGGTGTCCTGGCTGTGGGGATTTCGGGGTCCTGAGTGCCACCTTTAAGGCTCTGGCTGCCCTGCAGATACCCAAGCACCAGGTGGTGGTGGTATCGGGCATAGGCTGCTCCAGCCGTTCCCCCTATTTTATGAGCACTTTTGGCCTGCATGGGGTACATGGGCGAGCATTGCCCATCGCCACCGGCGTCAAGCTGGCCCGTCCCGACCTGACGGTGCTAGTGATGGGGGGCGATGGCGACCTCATGGCCATCGGCATGGGGCACTTGCCCCACGCTGCTGCCCGCAACATCGACATCACCTGCATCATGATGGACAACCAGACCTATGGCCTCACCAAAGGCCAGGCTTCGCCCACGTCCTTCTTGGGCCACAAGGCCAAGTCCACGCCTTATGGTGTGTTTGCGCGGCCCATAAACCCGGTGCTCATGGCCCTGGCGTCTGGGGCCACCTTTGTGGCGCGTGGCTATTCGGCGCGGCCCAACCAGCTAGCCCAGCTCATTGTGGAGGGTATTAAGCACCGGGGGTTCTCCTTCATCCACGTGCACAGCCCGTGCGTGGAATTCTACAACACCTATGATTACTATGATGAGCGGGTGACGGACCTGCCGCCCGATTGGGATCGCCACAACCTCAAGGCGGCCATGGAGCTGGCCCTCACCGAGACCCAAGTTCACCTAGGCATCTTCTACCAGGAGGAGACGCCGGCCTATGATGAGCGCCTGCGCCAGGCGGCCCCGGAGCGCAAGGAGTTCGACCTACGGCGGTTCCTGGAGGAAAAGCATATGTAGCGATGCGTGGGCCAGCTCAGGGCCTATGGGGACTGCTATCGGGCAGACTATAATGGGCATAGGCGGCTGTCTGGAAGGTGGAAAGGGCGGGCCCTTAGCAGGCCCGCCTTATTATGAGATGGAGGGTTCAGATGATGGTGACTCTACAACGTCATGATCTACGGCCACCTTACCGCATCACCCTCATCCCGGGCGATGGCACGGGGCCTGAGATCACCGAGGCCACCGTGCGAGTGGTGGAGGCCACGGGCGTCCCCATCGAGTGGGAGGTGCACGAGGCGGGCATCAACGCCCTGGAGAAGTATGGCAGCGTTTTGCCCGAGACCGTCCTGGAGTCGGTCCGGCGCAACAAGGTGGCCCTTAAGGGGCCCATCACCACCCCGCGGGGCGGGGGGTTCCGCAGCGTCAATGTAGCCTTACGCAAGATGCTAGACCTCTACGCCTGCGTGCGCCCGGCCAAGTGGTATAAAGGGGTGCGCAGCCGCTACGAGGGCATCGACCTGGTCATCGTGCGGGAGAACCATGAGGACCTCTACGCCGGCCTGGAGTTCCCCATGGGTCATCCGGCCATCAGGGTCATCTCCGATCTGTGCGTGCAGGATGGTATGGAGCCCATACCGGAGGACGCTGGCCTCAGCCTCAAGGTCATCTCTGAGAGGCGCTCAGAGCGGATAGTGCGGTTTGCCTTCGAATATGCCCGCACCTATGGCCGGCGGAAGGTGACGGCGGTGGCCAAGGACAACATCATGAAGTATACCGATGGCCTCTTCTATGCCGTGGCCCGGCGGGTGGCCGAAGAGTACCCAGACATCCAATACGAGGAGATGCTAGTGGACAACATGACTATGCAGCTGGTGCAGCGCCCAGAAGCCTATGACGTGCTGGTGCTCCCCAACCTTTATGGGGACATCCTCTCCGACCTCTGCGCTGGCCTGGTGGGCGGCTTGGGGGTGGCGCCAGGGGCCAACATGGGAGATGACCTGGCGGTATTTGAGCCCGTCCATGGTAGCGCCCCCAAGTACGCTGGCCAGAACAAGGTGAACCCCATGGCCATGATGTTCTCGGCGGTGATGATGCTCCGCTATATAGGGGAGGAGGGGGCTGCCGACCGTCTGGAACACGCGATAGCTGCTGTCATCGCCGAGGGCAAGTACGTTACCTATGATATGAAGCCCCACCGTGACGACCCCACAGCTGTAGGGACGTCGCAGGTGGCGGATGCCGTCATCGACAAGCTGCGCCATATGGACTGAGGAGGAGGGCCATGCGCCGCAAGGTTACCGTGGTGGGCGCTGGGATGACGGGTGGCACCATGGCCCAGCGCCTGGCCGAGACGGGCTATATCGACGTGGTGATGATCGACATCATCGAAGGCCTTCCCCAGGGCAAGGCCCTGGATCTGGCCCAGTCGGCGCCCGTGGTGGGGTTCGATGCCCGTATCATCGGCACCAACGATTGGCGAGATACCGCTGGCTCCGAGGTGGTCATCGTCACCTCGGGGGTACCCCGCAAGCCTGGCATGACGCGGGAGGAGTTGCTGAACACCAACGCTGGCATCGTGCGGGAGGTGTGTCAGCGGGCCCTAGAACACTCGCCCGATGCCATCTTCATCATCTTCGCCAACCCCATGGACGCCATGTGCCATGTGGCCAAGGATGTCACGGGCCTGCCCCGTTCCCGCATCGTGGGGCAGGGTGGTATGCTGGACAGCGCCCGCTACCGCACCTTTATCGCCTGGGAGGTGGGGTGCTCGGTGGAGGACGTGCACGCCTATGTGCTAGGTGGTCACACGGAGGCCACCATGGTCCCCATCGTCAGCACGGCCATGGTGGGAGGCATCCCCTTGACTCACCTCCTGCCTCGCGAGCGCATTGAGGCCATTGTGCAGCGCACTCGTCAGGGTGGGGCAGAGGTGGTGGCCTTGCTGAAGACGGGCTCTGCCTTCTATGCGCCAGCGGCGGCCACGGTGGCTATGGTGGAGTCCATCCTGCTGGATAGGAAGCGCATCCTGCCCTGCTGCGCATATCTAGAGGGGGAGTACGGTATCCATGGGGCCTTCACAGGGGTGCCCGTGAAGCTGGGGGCGGGCGGAGTGGAGGCCATCTATGAGGCCCCCCTGGCTCCTGAGGAGTTGGAGGGGCTGCGTAGGGCGGCCCAGGCTGTGCAGGAGCTGGTCTCCCTGGTGAGATAAGTTGGTGCGAGAGGTCCACGTAGACCTGTTGCGGGAGGCTGTCAAGAGGCTTTGCCAGCAGGCAGCTTGTGTCCTCCCGCAGGATGTCATGGATGCCCTGCGCTGCGCTCAGGAGCGGGAAGAATCGCCCCTGGGGCGGCGGGTGCTGGAACAGATCGTCCGCAACGCCGAGCTGGCCCAGGAGGAGATGCTCCCTATCTGCCAGGACACGGGGGTGGCCGTTATCTTCCTCGAGGTGGGGCAGGATGTGCACCTGGTGGGGGGAGACCTGATGGATGCCCTGAGGCGTGGGGTGAGCGAAGGCTATCGGGAGGGGTACCTACGGGCCTCCATGGTGGAGCGCCCCTTCTCCGCCCGCATCAACACCAGGGACAATACGCCCCCTATCGTGCACATGGATATAGTGCCGGGCGACCGAGTGCGACTGCGCCTTATGCCCAAAGGGGCGGGGTGCGAGAACGTCAGCCGGCTGGCCATGCTCCTCCCGGGGGCTGGCCGGGAGGGCGTCATGCGCTTTGTGACGGAGGCGGTGGAGGATGCTGGAGGCAAGCCCTGCCCGCCGGTCATCGTGGGCGTGGGGATCGGGGGCACGGCTGAATACGCCATGCTTCTAGCCAAAAAGGCCCTCCTGCGTCCGGTGGGGCAGCCCCATCCTGACGCCGAGGTGGCGGCTCTGGAGGCGGAGCTGCTGCGGCGGGTCAACGCCCTGGGAATCGGCCCCCAGGGGGTAGGGGGGAAGGTCACCGCGCTGGCTGTTCATGTGGAGGTGTTCCCCTCCCACATCGCCTCCCTGCCGGTGGCCGTCAACATCCAGTGTCATGCCGCGCGGGTGGCGGAGGCCGTCGTATGAGGGCGTGGGGCTATGGCCGTGGGCCTGGGAGGTAGGGATGCGGGAGCTCTACATCAACTTGCCGTTGACGGACGAGGCGGTGGCGCAGCTGCGGGCCGGGGACTGGGTATACCTGACGGGCCCCGTTATTGGCGCCAGGGATGCTGCCCACCGGCGCATGGTGGAGGCCCTGGCCCAGGGGCAGCCCCTGCCGGTGGATGTGCGGGGGCAGGTCATCTACTACGTAGGGCCCACGCCCACCCCGCCGGGGAGGGTCATCGGCTCCGCCGGCCCCACCACGGCTGCCCGCATGGACCCGTACACAGTCCCCCTCTTGGAGGCCGGCCTTAAGGGCGCCATCGGCAAGGGGGGACGGAGCCCCCAGGTGCGGGAGGCCCTAAGGCGGTTCCGGGCTGTATACTTCCTGGCCGTGGGAGGGGCGGGCGCCCTCCTCTCGAAGCACATAAAGGGGATGCAGGTAATAGCCTACGAGGACTTGGGCCCCGAGGCCATCTTTCTGTTGGAGCTGGACGCCTTTCCGGTGCTGGTGTGCTACGACATCTATGGGGGCGACCTGCTGACAGAAGGCCGGCGCCGCTGGCAGGAGGTGCTGGCCTAGCTGGCAGCCCTCCGCTCCTCTCGCGGCTTAGGGGCGGGCGTGGGCTGCCTCCTTCCGAACAGACGACTCCAGAGCCAACGGAGGGGGTCGTAATAGAGGTCAGCCACCCGCTCCTTGAGGGGTATGATGGCGTTGTCGGTGATGCGGATCTCGGCCGGGCACACCTCTGTGCAGCACTTGGTTATGTTGCAATAGCCTATGCCCGCCTCCTCTCTAATTAAGGGACGCCGGTCGTCGGTGTCCAGGGGGTGCATCTCCAGCTCGGCCAGGCGAACAAACCAACGTGGCCCGAAGAAGAAGGCCTTGTTCTCGGGATGGTCGCGGATGACGTGGCATACATTTTGGCAAAGGAAGCACTCGATGCACTGGCGGAACTCGCGCACCCGTTCGATGTCTTCCATGGTCATGCGGTAGGTGCCGTCAGGCCCTGGGGGCCCAAGGCGCAGGGGCGGGATGCGACGGGCCAGCTCATAGTTGAAAGAGACGTCGGTGACCAAGTCTTTAATGAGGGGGAAGGTCTTGAGAGGGGCCACCGTGATGGGCTGGTCCTCCGGGAAGAGGGAGACGCGGGTCATGCACATGAGGCGGGGGATGCCGTTGATCTCGGCAGAGCAGGAGCCACACTTGCCAGCCTTACAGTTCCAGCGGACGGCCAGGTCGGGCGCATAGCGAGCCTGGACATTCAGGACCACGTCCAGGACCACGTTGCCCTCTTCCACCTCCAGCTGGTACTCCTTGAACTCCCCGCCTTGGGGGGTGCCACGGAAGATGCGGATGGTGCGCAGGGCCATGGTCTTTAAGCCTCCTCGATGATGCGGCGCAGCTCTTCGGGCATGGGCGGACGGGGCTCTTTGCGCAGGCGGAGCTGCCCTTCGGCGTCCCCCGCCACCACCAGATTGAAGGAGGCCTGCTCGGGGTCCTCCTTGGGGTAGTCGTCGCGGGTGTGGGCGCCGCGGCTCTCCTTGCGCTCTATGGCGGAGAGAGTGATGGCCTCAGCCACTACGAGCAGCGATCCAAGGCTTATGGCCATGTGCCAGCCGGGGTTGTAGAGGAGGTCGCCTGGAGCGGAGACCCTCTTGGCCCTCTCCCTCAGCTCGCCTATCTTGTGGAGGGCCTGCCTCAGCTCCTCTTCGGTGCGCACGATGCCCACCAGGTCCTGCATGGTCTCTTGCAGCTCCTGTTGGATGGCGAAGGGGTTTTCCCCCTCAGTGCGGTAGAGGGGCTCCAGGAGCTCGTTGGCTATCGCCTCCACCTCATCGCCGCTGAAGGAGGGGGTCTGAGGGAGGGAGTTGGCGTAGCGGGCGGCATAGAGGCCCGCCCGCCTGCCGAACACCAGGAGGTCAGATAGGGAATTGCCTCCCAGGCGGTTGGCGCCGTGGAGACCACAGGCCACTTCGCCGGCGGCATAGAGGCCAGGGACGCAGGTGGCGGCCGTCTCGGGATCCACGCGCACGCCACCCATCATGTAGTGCATGGTGGGGCCCACTTCCATAGGCTCCTTGGTGATGTCCACGTCGGCCAGCTTATGGAACTGCTCGTACATGCTGGGCAGAAGAAGCCTTATCTCTTGAGGGGTGCGGCGGCTGGCGATGTCCAAGTAGACCCCTCCATGGGGGGAGCCACGGCCGGCCTTGATCTCGGCGTTGATAGCCCTGGCCACCACGTCACGGGGTAGGAGCTCTGGCGGCCGGCGGTTGTTGCGCTTGTCGTAGCGCCAACGCTCCGCCTCCTCCACGGTCTCCGCTGTCTCGGCGCGGTAGTAGTCGGGTATGTATTTGAACATGAAGCGCTCGCCTTTGTTGTTGAGGAGTATCCCCCCTTCGCCCCGGACTCCTTCGGTGACCAGGATGCCGCGCACGCTGGGGGGCCACACCATGCCCGTGGGATGGAATTGGACGAACTCCATGTCCATGAGCTCGGCGCCGGCCCACAGGGCCAGGGCCTGGCCATCGCCCGTATACTCCCATGAGTTGGAGGTGACCTTGTAGCACTTGCCCACTCCTCCGGTGGCCAGCACCACGGCTTTGGCACGGAAGACCAGCAGCTCGCCGCTGTCACGACGATAGGCCAGGGCCCCCGCCACGCGCTGTCCGCCCCGCAGGATGCGCACCACGGCCGTCTCCATGAACACGTCTATGCCCAGGCTGATGGCCTTCTGCTGAAGGGTGCGGATCATCTCCAGTCCTGTGCGGTCGCCCACGTGGGCCAGGCGGGCGTAGCGGTGGCCGCCGAAGGGGCGTTGCAGGATACGGCCATCGGGGGTGCGGTCAAAGACCGCCCCCCACTCCTCCAGCTCCAGGACGCGGTCGGGGGCCTCCTGGGCGTGGATCATGGCCATGCGCCAGTCGTTCATCAGCTTGCCGCCGCGCATGGTGTCCCGGAAATGGACCTTCCAGTTGTCCTCAGGGTCCACGGTGCCTAAGGCGGCGGCGATGCCTCCCTCGGCCATGACGGTGTGGGCCTTGCCCAGCAGGGTCTTGCACACGATGGCCGTGCGGGCCCCCTCGTGGGCGGAAGCGATGGCGGCGCGTAGCCCAGCGCCCCCTGCCCCTACCACTAGCACGTCATACTCGTATACGCGGTAACCGGGCACGCCTTCACCCCCTCACAGACTCCTCCAAGTGTTGGGATCGGTAATGGTGCCGTTGGCCACCAGCCGGATGTAGATGTCGGCAGCGGCCACGCTCATAAGGCTGAGCCATGCCCAGAGGGGGTGTCGCAGGTTGAGGCGGGAGACCACGTCCCACCCCCTCTTGCGCAGGCGGTGCCAACGGGAACATGAGAAGCAGTCGATGCCTCCGCCCACCAGGTGTCGCAGGGCATGACAGGAGAAGAGATAGAGGGAGAGAAGAGCGGAGTCCACCGTCAGGATAATAGACCCCAGACCCACGCCCCAGCCCTCATCGGGGTGGTGAAAGCTGCGGATGGCGTTGGCCCACTGGAACCAGACCAGCACCAGAGCCACGTACATGAAGTAGCGGTGGAGGTTCTGCACAATGAGGGGGAAGCGGGACTCGCCCCGATAGCGGGGCAGGGCATCGCCCACAGCGCAGGCAGGCGGGCTAAAGGCCAGCGCCCGGTAGTATGCCTTGCGGAAGTAATAGCAAGTGAGGCGGAAACCCGCAGGCCCCCACAGGATGACGAAGGCTGGGGAGAGGAACCAGGGGCCGAAGGGCCCGTCCAGCTTGTCCTCCAGGAGCATGAAAGGCCCTGGCTCGAACACGGGCGAGTAATAGGGGCCGATGTGGAAGGCCCACTGGTCTAGGAAGGCGGAGACGGCCAGGTAGCCAAAGAGCCCTACCAAACCGGCCATAAATATCAAGGTCTCCAGCCACCATGGGTCTATGCGCAGAGTGGCGGCGAATCCTAAGCGGTGGGGGAGAGACACAGCCTGACGTTGTGCCATCGTTCACCTCGCACAGCGGAGTCTGTACGGCGCTCAAAAGCATTCTAGCAGGGGGGTATATTTCATTCAAGGCGAGTTGAGGGTGGCAGCCGCCCATAAGAGGCCGATGATGGTCTTGCCGTCCTCCAGTTGGCCGGAGGTGGCCATGGCGATGGCCTCCCGCAGGGAGAGCCAAACGGGATGGGTGGCCTCGTCCAGGTCGGGCTTGCTCTGGCCTGGCGTTAGATCGCGGGCCAGGAATATGTGGATGTATTCCGTGCAATATCCCGGGGAGACGTAGAACCCGCCCAGGCGGCGCAAGAGGCGGGCCTGGAAGCCTGTTTCCTCCTCGAGCTCGCGGCGGGCCGCCTCCTCTGGCGTCTCCCCAGGGTCGAGGCCGCCAGCGGGGATCTCCAGGGTGTGACGGCCCAAGGCCAGCCGGAACTGGCGCACCATGAGCACCCTTCCCTCCTCGTCGATGGGCACCACGGCTGCCACCTGGCCATGCTCCACGATCTCACGGTGAGCGGTGTGGCCCTTGGGCAGGCCGACTATGTCCAGGCGTAGGTTGATGATGCGCCCTCGGTATAGGTAGGAGCTCTCCAGGACTTGCTCTGGCTGGTCATTGTAGGCCATGTTCAGCCTCCCATAGAGTTGTGGGCCCCTCGCCTTGCTGAGGCACAGGGTCTCCCAGCGTCCAGCCCAGGCGGCGAGCAAGGACGAGGTAATCCCGCCAAGGGGGACTCAGGCGGAGGAAGGGGACGGCATAAGGGCTTATGCGCACCTCCAGCCATTCCCCTGGTGTCAGGGGCTCCTCCTGCTGGCCATCGATGCTATAGTAGGCACCTTGCTCGCCGCGGACGGTGAGGCGGGCGTAGGTGTTGGGGGGGAGGATCAGGGAGCGGGAGAGGGCCATGTGAGGGGCCACAGGGGTGAGTACCAAGTCGCGGGACTGGGCTGGTAAGACGGGCCCGCCAGCGGAGAGGGAATAGGCGGTGCTGCCTGTGGCCGTGGCCACGATGACGGCGTCAGCGCGGAACAGGGCTACCACCTGACCATCCAGGGCCACCTCCACGTATATGGGGCGCCCCATGGTGGCCCTCCCCACCACCACGTCGTTTAGGCCATAGGCGGTGGGGCGGGTAGGGGTCTGGGCCTGGAGGAGCCACCGGTCCTCCAGCCGCCCCTCACCTTTCAGGGCCTGCTCCAAGCGACGTGGCGCCTCCTCTGCCTCCACCTCCGCTAGGAAGGCAAGGCGCCCCATGCCCACCCCCACCATAGGTATGCGGTGGGGGACCATGGCCCGGGCGGCCCACAACATGGTGCCATCCCCCCCTATGCACACCAACAGGTCGGTGCCGGGGATGAGGCGGGAGGCGGCGTCATCCCACGCGGTGGCCAGCCACACCTCCTCCACCTTCCCCTGCAGGAACTCCTGCAGTCGACGGCCCAGCTCGTGGGCTGCCTGCCAGCGGGGATGCACACAGATGCCTACTCGGCGCACCGCTACCTCCGCAGGAGGAAAAAGAACTCCAGGTTGCCCTCAGCCCCGGGGATGGGTGAACGGACAGGGCCCCACACCCGGTATCCCTGGCCTGTGGCCCAGGCGGCGAACCTCCCCACGATGGTGGCGTGGAGCTGGGGGTCCCTTATGACGCCTCCTTTGGGCACCTCGCGTCGCTGGGCCTCGAACTGGGGCTTGAGGAGGGCCACCACCGGAGCGCCAGGGCGCACCAACTCCATCACTGCTGGCAAGACCTTGGTGAGGGATATGAAGGATACGTCCACGGTGGCCAGGTCGATGGGCTCAGGGAGGGCGGTCAGGTAGCGGGCGTTGACCCCTTCCATGACCACCACGCGGGGGTCTTGGCGCAGCCGGTAGTGGAGCTGGCCCCGGCCCACATCGATGGCGTAGACCTTGCTGGCGCCGTGTTGGAGGAGGCAGTCGGTGAAGCCGCCGGTGCCGGCGCCGATGTCGGCGCATACCAGGCCATGGACATCCAGGGAGAAGGCCTTGAGGGCGTGCTCCAGCTTCTCGCCTCCGCGGCTCACGTAGCGGCTGGGGGGCAAAAGGGATATAGGGACATCGGTGTCCACCAGGGTGCCAGGCTTGAGGACAGGGGTCTCCCCCACCATCACCTGGCCGGCCATGATGTGGGCGCGGGCCTTTTCCCGGCTTTCCGCCAGCCCACGCTCCACCAGGAGCACGTCCAATGGCTTACGGGCCATAGGCGCTTAAAGAATAGGCCTCAGAAGGCGAAGGTTCAAGTTCAGGCCGTCTCGCTGCGCTGGGCTGTCCACAGGTCCAAGACCTGGCCGTTGCGTCCGATGAGGATGGGGTGGCGGCGGCCCCGGATAACCTCGGCGTCCACGATGCACTTGGCCACGTCCCTGCGGGACGGCACCTCGTACATGACATCCAGCATGCAGTTCTCCAGCACGGTGCGCAGGCCGCGAGCGCCCGTCTTAAGGCGCAGGGCCTCCTCAGCGGCCGCCTCTAGGGCATCGGGGGTGAACACCAGCTCCACCCCGTCCAGGGCCATGATCTGTTGGTACTGCTTGATGAGGGCGTTCTTGGGCTCGGTGAGGACGCGGACCAGCGCCTCTTTGTCCAGGGAGTGGAGAGGGACAATGACGGGGAGCCTGCCCACGAACTCCGGTATAAGCCCAAACTGCAGGAGGTCGTCAGGGGTCACGTGACGGAGGAGCTCGTCCTTGACCTTAACGATGTCCCCCTCTTCTCGCTGGGCCTTGAAGCCGATGCTGCGCCGCCCCTTGCCCAGGCGACGATCGATGATCTGGTCCAACCCCTCGAAGGCGCCCCCGCAGATAAAGAGGATGTTATGAGTGCGTATCTGGATGAACTCCTGATGGGGGTGCTTACGCCCCCCCTGTGGGGGCACGTTGGCCACGCACCCCTCTATGATCTTCAGGAGGGCCTGCTGGACTCCCTCCCCAGACACGTCCCTGGTGATGGAGGGGTTATCGCCCGATTTGCGGGCGATCTTGTCGATCTCGTCGATATAGACGATGCCCTTCTCGGCGCGGGTGATGTCGTAATCGGCGGCCTGGATGAGGTGGAGGAGGATGTTCTCCACGTCCTCCCCCACGTAGCCGGCCTCCGTCAGGGAGGTGGCGTCGGCGATGGTGAAGGGGACGTCCAGTATCTTGGCCAGGGTACGGGCCAAGAGGGTCTTGCCGCAGCCGGTGGGGCCGATAAGGAGGATGTTGCTCTTCTCCAGCTCCACGTCCGCCAGTTGGCGCCCGGCAGCGATGCGCTTGTAATGGTTATAGACGGCCACCGAGAGCACCTTCTTGGCCAGCTCCTGCCCCACCACGTATTGGCTGAGCTGCTGGTAGATGGCCTTGGGTGGGGGGATGCGGTGGGGGGAAGGCTGGTGGCGGCGGGCGGCGGCCATGTCCTCCTGAATGACCTCGTAGCAGACCTGGACGCAGCCGTTGCAGATATAAACCCCCTGGGGCCCAGCGATGAGGCGCTGCACCTCCCCTTGCCCCTTGCCGCAGAAAGAGCACCGGTAGATGGGCGGCCGCCCTCCCCGCTGGCTCACGGCTAACTCTTGCCTCCCCCGGAGGCCTCCACGGGCACCTTAGGGCTAACCAGCACCTCGTCGATGATGCCGTACTCCTTGGCTTGATAGGCGTCCATGAAGAACTCCCGGTCGGTGTCGTGGGCGATCTTCTCGATGGGCTGGCCGGTGTGGTAGGCCAGGATACGGCGGATGAGCTCGTTGCGGCGGATGACCTCTTTAGCGATGACCTCCACATCGGCCGCCCGGCCAGTGGCGCCGCCGTGGGCCTGGTGCATGTGGATGGTGGAATGGGGCAGGGCGTAGCGCTTGCCTTTAGCTCCTGCCGCCAGCAACACGGTGGCCATGCTGGCGCACTCCCCCACACAGATGGTGCTCACATCGCACTTCACCAGCTGCATCGTGTCGTAAATGGCTAGGCCGGAGCTGATGACGCCACCAGGGGAGTTGATGTACAGGTAAATGTCCTTATCCGGGTCTTCCCGCTCTAGGTACAGGAGCTGGCAGATGATGAGGTTGGCTATCTGGTCATCGATGGGCCAGCCCAGGAACACGATGCGCTCCTTGAGGAGGAGGGAGAAGATGTCGAAGGCCCTCTCCCCCCGGGGGCCTTGTTCGATGACGTAAGGTATGATGGCTCTGGGCACCTCTAGCTTGGGCTTCATGTTCCTTCTCCTCCTTCCGGTTGGGCCTTGCCACTGACGATCTCCATTAGGCGGTCGATGGTCTTGCGGGTGAGGAGGGAGCGGCGCACCGATTCCATGCCCCGTGGGGTCTGGAGGATGGGCCTTAGCTGGGCGCCATGAGGGCCGGCGGTGAGTCGCTCTATCTCTGCTGCCACCTCCTCGGTGGTTACCTGTATATTCTCCAGCTCTGCCAGGCGGGAGAGGGCCAAGGAGCGGCAAAGTCGCCTTCTTGCCCTCTCCTCCAGCTCCTGACGCCGCTGGGCAGGGGAGCGGCGCATCTCTTGGATGTAGCGGTCCACATCTCTCCCAAGGGCCCTGGCCTCTTCCTCCAAGAGGCGCTCTATCTCCTCCTCCAGCAGCACAGGGGGGAACCGCAAAACGGGGGCCGATTCCACCAGCAGGTCCACTGCCTGCTCGCGGCGGCGACGAGAGGCCTCCTCCTCCTTTTGCTGGCGGATGTCCTCCTCCAGACGACGGCGCAGGGCCTCCAGGGTGGGGAAGCCCTCCCCGACCTGGCGCGCGAAGTCGTCGTCCAGGGGCGGCAGCTCCTCCTCCTTCACCTCGTGGATGCGGACAGTGAAGGACGCCTGGCGTCCTGCAATCGACCTCCTTGGCCAGTCCTGGGGTATGGTCAGCGTGAAGGTCCGCTCCTCTCCTTTGCGGAGGCCAATGATGTGATGGGCCAGCCCAGGCACCAGAAGCTCCTGCCCCTCCCGCAGCTGCACCTCTATGTCCTCCTCTGTCAGGACGGGGCGTCCGTCCACAAGGCCCCGCACATCCAACCGGACGATATCCCCCCAGCGAGCAGGGCGGTCCACTGGCTGGCGAAGGGCATAACGGTGGCGTAGCTCTTGCAGGGCGGCCTCCACCTCCGCCGGGTCTACCGTCACCTCCTCCTGAGGCAGGCGCAGACTAAGGTAGTCGCCCAAGTCCACCTGGGGGGTCAGGGGGACAGTGGCCTGGATAATGGGCGGCTCCTCCTGGACTACCTCCACCAGAGGTCGGTCGTAGGGCTCGATGCCCTGTTCCCGTAGGGCCTCCTGCACCACCTCGGGCACCAATATGTCCAGGGCCTCGTGTAGTAGGCGGTGACGCCCCAGGTACCGTTCCAGCATGGGCCTTGGTGCCTTGCCGCGCCGAAAGCCTGGCACCTCTGTCCGCTTCACCAGCCGGTGATAGGCCTTTTGCAAGTAATGCTCCAGGCGTTGCTCATCCACTTCGATGCGGACTATGGCCTGGCAGTCCTCGGTATGTTGCGCGGTGACCTTCAGCATGTGTCCAGTGCGATGGAGGCTCCGTAGCCAATTATACCAGGGCGTGGGATGGCACGCCACGATGTAGGTGGCGCACCCTCAGCGCCGACGAGGGGACAGCACATCATTCAGGGCGTCTCCCAGGAAGCTGAAGGCCACCAGCAGGCCCCCCACCACTGCTGCCGGGGCGAAGATGAGGTTGGGATGAGCCAGCATGTTGCGCGGTCCGGCAGCCTCGAAGATCATGCTGCCGAAGCTGGGGTGAGGGGGCTGGATGCCTATGCCCAGGAAGGAGAGGACCACCTCCGCCCCCGCTGCCGTGCCCAAGAGCTGGGTGGCAGCCACCACCATGAGGTGGGAGACGTTGGGCAAGAGGTGGCGGAGGATGATGTGGAGGGAAGACGCCCCCAGAGCCCGCGCCGCCAGGACGTAGTCGCTCTCCCGCAGAGCCAAGACCTGGGAGCGCACGATGCGTGCCATCCCCACCCACCCGAAGAGGGAGAGGGCGGCGAAGACCAGGATATAATCGGGTGCCCCCGACTCCACAATGCCCCCAAGCCCAGTCCAACGCTCCACATCGCGAAAGAAGTCCGTCACCCGCGGACGCACGGTGGCCGTGATGATGAGGAGTAAAAGGATATCGGGCAGTGAGAAGAGGATGTCACCCAGCCGCATGATGATGTCGTCCACCCGTCCCCCCAAATAGCCGGCCAACAGGCCTAGCCCCGTCCCCCAGACGAGGCCTCCCAATACCAGGGCGGAAGCGCTGACGATGACGGTGGTCTGGGCCGACCACATGAGGCGGCTGAGGACGTCCCGGCCCAGACGGTCGGTGCCCAAGGGGTGCTCCAGGCTGGGCCCGGCGAAGGTGTTCCCTAGGTCGATCTCGCGGAAGCTGTGGGGTGCTATCCATGGCGCCAAGAGCCCCGCTCCATATATAAGGAGGATGATGGCCAGGGAGGCCACCGCTAGCCGGCGGCGCAAGAGCCGGCGCCAGGTTCCTGGGGTCGGCACCATACCTTCCTGGGCCATAGTCACGCCTGTGGACTCCCACCCAGCCGCACGCGGGGGTCGATGAAGGCGTACGTGACGTCCACCACCAGGTTGGCCACCACGAAGGCGGTGGCCCCCATGAGGACGACGGCCATGATGCCGTCATAATCACGGGCGAACACGGCCTCAAAGGCATAGGACCCGATGCCTGGGATCCCTAACATCGTCTCCAGGATGATGGAGCCGGAGAGGAGGGCGGCCATGGCGAACCCCATGAGGGTCACTAAGGGCAGGAGGGCATTGCGCAGGACGTGCCTCATGAGCACCATCCGTTCCCCCAGGCCCTTGGCCCTGGCGGTGCGCACATAGTCCTCTCCCAACACCTCCAGGGTCTGGGCGCGGGTGAGGCGGGCTACGCCCGCTGCCCCAGGCAGGCCCAAGGCCAGCATGGGCAGGACGATGGTCTTGCTGAAGAGCCCCACCTCTAGCCACCCGAAGAACTCCCTGACCTCCCAACCCCCCGTGGGGAGCCATCCCAGGCGCAGGGAGAAGACGTACTGCAGCAGGGGCACCACTAGCACAGCGGGCAGGGCGGCCAGGGCCAGGAGGGTGCCCATAATAAGAGGGTCGCGCCATGTCCCCTGCTGGGTGGCCGCCCATACCCCGGCCGGGATGCCTAAGGCGAAGACGAGGACAAGGGCAGCTAGGTTGTACTGGAATGTCACCCAGAGGCGAGGCAGCACCACCTCCGTCACCGGCAGGCCGTAATACTTGAAGCTGATGCCCAGGTCCCCCCGAAAGATGCCCCTGAGGTAGCGCGCGTACTGGACGAAGAAGTTATCGTCTAGGCCCCGCTCTTGGCGGATGCGTTGGATGGTCTCCGGATCGGCCCGCTGGCCTGCCAGCACCCGCACGGGGTCGCCAGGGCCAAAGCGCCCTAGGGCGAAGGTGACCAGGCTGACCGTCAGGAGGATGAAGGGCACCCACAGCAGGCGCCGCAAGATGTAGGACCATAACTGGTCACGGCCCATCGGGCCCTAGCGCTCGAGCCTCACGTACCTCAGGTGCTCCATGACCAACGGGGGCACGAAGTAGCCCTGCACATAGGGCTTCACCACATAGGCGGAGCGGGGATGTAGCAAGGGGATCCAGGGGGAGTCCTGGACGATGATCTGCTCCGCTTGCTGGTATATGCGGAGGCGGGCCTGGCGAGCCTCCTCGGTATCGGTGGGCATGGTGCGGGCCTGCTCCAGGAGCCTGTCCACCTCGGGGTTGGCGTAGCCGGTGCGGTTGTCTGGGCTCTGGCTGTGGAAAAGGATGTCCAGGAAATCCTCCGGGTCCAGATAATCGGCGATCCAGCCCAGGGTCATCATATCGAACTGGCGGCGATCGACCTGCTGGAGGAAGGTGGCGAACTCCACCTGCTGGACCTGGGGCCGCACCCCCAGGTGCTGCTCCCACATGGCCTGGATGGCCTCGATGACGGGCCCTGGTGTCCCCCCCACGCCCGAGACAAGGAGGCTCGCATCCCGCAGGATCTCTGGCCCTCCCGCCTCCATAAGGAGCTTGCGGGCCTCTTGGGGGTCAAAGGGCAGGCCCTGAATGTCGGGGTTGTGGCCTGGGATGCCAGGGGGCAGGATGCCCTTGGCTGGCACCGCCATCTCCCGCAGGACCACCCGCGCCAGGGCATCCTTATCTATGGCCATGGCCAAGGCCCGGCGCACGCGGGGGTCATTGAAGGGGGGGCGACGGGTGTTGAAGCCCACGTAGTAAGTAGCCAGCTCTGCTACCTGTTTCATCTCCTTATTAAGGGAGTCGCGAGGGTCGCGCACCCTCTCTATGTCGTTGATGCCCACAGGGGCCACGTCCACCTCCCCGTTCTCATACATGGTGAGAGGGGAGCCGCCGGCCAGGAGAAAGGTGATACGGGATAGGGCAGGCTTGGGCTCCAAGTAGTAGTCGGGGTTGGGCTCCAAGACGATGCGCTCCCCCAGGCGCCACTCCCTGAGCTTGAAGGGGCCGGTGCCGATGGGCTGGCGTGTCCATCCGCGGGGGTTGCCCTCCACCTGTTCCCGTTTCACCACGTAGGCGGTGGGGTAGGTGAGCTTGGCCAAGAAGTAGCTCTTGGGGGCGTCGATGGTGATCTGTAGGGTGAAGTCGTCGATGACCTTTATGCCCGTCACCTCCTGGGCCCGCCCCCGGGCGAAGTCCCTGGCCCCCACGATGTCCCCCAAGTAGGTGAGGGCAACGGTGGAGCCGGTGCGGGGGTTTAGGGCCCGCTCCATGGAGTACTTGAAGTCGTGAGCGGTGACCATGCGGCTGCCATCGTGGAAGAGAACGCCACGTCGCAGGCGGAAGGTATAGGTGCGGCCGTCGGAGCTCACCTCCCACCGCTCAGCGATGTCGGGGACGATGTTCAGATCCTTGTCGAAGGTTACCAGTCCACTGAATATCTCCACGATATAGGTGGCAGAGGCCACATCGGCGGCCAGGGCCGGGTCGAAGGTGATGGGATCGGGCCCAAAGAGGCGCAGCTCCCCAGCCACTCGCTGCGGCAGGGCCTGTTGTGAGGAAGGACGCCCGCCCCCGCCGCGGCCGATGAAGACGGTGATAACCCCGGCGGCCACCAATACGGCTAGAGCAGCGGCGGCCAGCAGGACGAAGGTGAGGCGTCGCTCCTGGTTCACGGGGGCTGCCTCCTCAGCTTACCTCCTCCTCTTGTCGCACGCATATATGGAGCTCCTCCAGCTGTGCGGGGCCCACCGGTGCTGGTGCCCCTGTAAGGGGGTCGGTGGCCGACTTGGTCTTGGGGAAGGCGATCACCTCACGGATGTCGTCCTGGCCGCAGAGAAGGGCCACCAGGCGGTCAAGGCCTAGGGCGATGCCACCGTGAGGGGGCGCGCCATAGTCCAAGGCCTCCAGGAGGTGGCCAAAACGGGCCCACGCCTCCTCCGGCCCCATGCCCAGGAGGCGGAACATCTCCTCCTGCAGCTCTCGCCTATGTATTCGGATGGAGCCGCCACCCAGCTCCCATCCGTTGCAGACCAGGTCATAGGAGCGGGCGCGCACTCTCCCGGGGTCCCTCTGCAGCAGGGGTATGTCTTCCTCCTTGGGCGAGGTGAAGGGGTGGTGGACGGCGTACCACCGTCTATCTTCCTCGTCCCACTCCAGGAGGGGAAAGTCCACCACGAAGCAGAAGGCCAAGGTTTGAGGGTCGGCCAGCCCACGGGTGTGGGCCAGGTGGCGGCGGAGGCCGTCCAGAGACCTATTGATCACGTGGGGCAGGTCGGCCACGAGCAGGAGCATATCCCCGGGGCGGGCGCCTGCCCGGCGGGCCATGGCGGCCACCTCCTGAGGTCGGAAGTACTTGGCCACAGGCGAACGGAAGTCGTCGGGCCCGAGGGCATCGGCCGCCCCCAGGATGGCGAAGGTGACCAGGCCCTTGGCCCCCAACCCTTGCACTAGCTTGGCCAGGTCTTCCACCTGCTTGCGGCTCAGGTCCGCCCCCTGGGGGAGACAGAGGCCCCTTACTTGCCCTCCCTGGGCCAGCACCTGGCGAAAGATGGCGAACTGGCACTCTTGCAGGAGGTCGGAGAAGTCCACAAGCTCCAGGCCATAGCGGATGTCAGGCTTATCGGTACCGAAGCGCCGTAGCGCCTCATCATAGGGAATGCGGGGGAAGGGGCGGGTCACCTTCAATTCAGGACGGAAGGCTGCTACCAGGGCACACATGAGGTCTTCTATAAGGGAAAGGATGTCCTCCTCCTCAGCGAAGCTCCACTCCAGGTCCAGTTGGGTGAACTCAGGCTGGCGGTCGGCTCGTAGGTCCTCGTCACGGAAGCAGCGGGCCAATTGGAAGTAGCGCTCGAAGCCGGCTACCATGAGGATCTGTTTGTGCTGCTGGGGCGACTGGGGCAGGGCGTAAAAGCGCCCCGGATGGAGGCGGGATGGCACCAAGTAGTCGCGGGCCCCCTCGGGGGTGGGGACGGTCAGGATGGGGGTCTCGATCTCGATGAACCCCCTGTCCGACAGGAAGCGGCGGATGAACTGGGATACCTTGTGGCGGAGGACTATGCGCTGATGGAGACCCTCGCGCCTCAGGTCTAGGTAGCGGTATTTGAGGCGCAATAGCTCCTCCACCTCCGTCTCCTCGTTGACGTAGAAGGGAGGGGTGCGGGAGGAGTTTAGGATGGTGGCGCGGCGGGCCCGCACCTCTATCTCGCCTGTGGGCAGGCGGGGGTTTTCGGTGCCCGGGGGGCGCAGGGCCACCACCCCCTGCACCTGCAGCACGTACTCTTGGCGGGCAGCGTCACCCACCGGGAAGGCATCTGGCCCCTCGTGGGGATGGAACACCACCTGCACGATGCCCTCATGGTCCCGCAGGTCGATGAAGATGAGCCCTCCATGGTCGCGGCGTCGGTGCACCCAGCCGGCCAACGTCACCTCTTGGCCCACGTGGTGACGCCTGAGCTCCCCGCAGGCGTGGCTCTTTAGCATGGCAATACCCAATATACCGCAGGGCCCAGCCACGGGACAGGGACGCCCTTGACGCCCTCGCCCGACGCCGGGCACTATGGGGATGGACGTGCACAGCACCATTTCTTTATACATTCACATCCCCTTCTGTGAGCAGAAGTGCGGATACTGCGACTTTAACTCGTACGCTGGCCTAGAGGGGCTCATGGTCCCATATGTGGAGGCCCTGTGCCGCGAGCTGGCCATCTGGTCCGGCGCTCTAGGCCGGCCGCAGGTGGCGACCGTCTACTTCGGCGGCGGCACCCCTAGCCTCCTTCCCCTTCCCCTTTTAGAGCAGGTGATGGAGGCGGTGCAGGATGGTTTCCGGTGTGATGGCCTGCGAGAGGTATCCCTGGAGGCCAACCCGGGGACGGTAGACCTGGCTTATCTAAAGGGGTTGAGGGCGCTGGGGATTAATCGCCTCAGTCTTGGGGTCCAGAGCTTCCATGACGATGAGCTACGGTTCCTTGGCCGTCTCCACTCAGCGAGACAGGCCCAGGAGGCCTACGCCTGGGCCCGCAAGGCCGGCTTTGACAACGTAAACCTGGACCTTATCTTCGGCATCCCTGGCCAGGGCCTGCCTCGCTGGCGTAGGAACCTCCGTAAGGCCATAACCCTGGCGCCCGAGCACCTCTCCCTCTATGCCCTAACGGTGGAGGAGGGGACGCCCCTTGCCCACCAGGTGGCTAGGGGGGATGTTCCCGCCCCAGACCCTGACCTCCAGGGAGAGATGTACGAGTGGGCGCAGGGGGCTATGGCCCAGGCGGGGTACGAGCATTATGAGATCTCCAACTGGGCCTTGCCGGGGCGCCGATGTCTCCACAACCTCTCCTATTGGCGTATGCTCCCATATCTTGGGGTGGGCGCGGGTGCCCATTCCTGCCTTTGGGATGGGGAGCGCTATTACCGCTTCTGGAACGTCTACTCCCCCCGCAGGTATGTGAGGGCCGTGGGCGGGGCCTGCCCAGATTCCCCCTCCCCTTTGCGAACGTTTCTGGGCCGCCTGCCCTTCGTGGGAGGGGTGGACGAGGGAGGGCCGCGGCAGGCCCTGGCTGAGGCGGTGATACTAGGCCTGCGCCTCCTAGAGGGGGTGGACATGGGCCAGATCCAGAGCCGTTTTGGCCAAGACCTCCGGGAGAGTTACGGCGCTACCATAGATGAGCTCTCATCCCTGGGCCTCTTGCTGGTGGAAGACCACCGCCTGCGCCTCACCCAGCGCGGGCTTCTCTTAGCCAACGAGGTGATGGCGCGCTTCCTCTGAGGGCCTTAGAGGGAGTGGCCCCTCTTCACGGCCGCGAGGACAACCCCTATATCGGGACCGGGGACGTTGGGGCCATCGCCCAAGGGGTCGGGGGTGAAGTCCAGTCCCAAAAGGGCCTCAATACACGCCTGAACGGACCAGGCCAAGGCAGTCAGATGGTACCCACCCTCCAGGACGAACATGATACGCCCCTGGCATAGCTCCAAGGCCACCTCCTTCAGAATGGACGCCAGCTGATAGTAGCTGCGGCAGGAGAGGAGCATGTTGGCCAGAGGATCGGCGAAGTGGGCGTCGAACCCGGCGGAGACCAGCACTAACTGGGGGCGGAAGCGCCGCAAGGCCGGGACACACACCTCCTCGTAGACGCGCAGATACTCTTGGTGCCGGCACCCCCGGGGCAAGGGGACGTTGATGGTGGTGCCCCGGCCTTCCCCCTCCCCCATCTCCCCCCAGTAGCCGGTGCCGGGGTAAAAGGGGTACTGGTGGGTGGAGAAGAAGAGGACGCGAGGCTCGGAATAAAAGGCGTCCTGGGTGCCGTTGCCGTGATGGACGTCGAAGTCCACGATGGCCACCCTCTCCATCCCTTTCTCCTCTAGGGCCACCTTAGCGGCCACGGCTACGTTGTTGAATAGGCAGAAGCCCATGGCCTTAGTGGGGGTGGCGTGGTGACCTGGTGGTCGCACCAGGCAGAAGGCGGAGTCCACCGTCCCGTCCACGATGGCGTCCAGGGCTGCCAGGCAGCCGCCCACGGCCCTTACGGCTGCGTGGTAGGAGGCGGGGCTGACGTAGGTGTCGGGGTCCAGCCAGCCGCCGCCCTCATCCCCCTTGGCCCGCACCTGGGCCACCAGCTCCCAAGAGTGAACCATCTCCAGGTAACGTGTGGAGGCATCGCGGGCGGGGATGGCCACCATGCGCTTAAGGAGACCCGCCTCCTCCAGCCGCTCCATGATGGCCTCCAACCGCTCGGGCCCCTCGGGATGGCCCGGGCTCTGGTGCTCCAGGTAAAGGGGGTCGTAGACGTAGCCCACCTGGGTCATGGCTCGTCTGCCATGATACTAGGGACTCCATGAAGGTGCTAGGATCCTTATCCGAGGCCATGTACACCATCGGCACCGCCGGCCACGTAGACCATGGGAAGTCCACCCTCATCAAGGCCTTGACGGGCATCGATCCCGACCGCCTGCCGGAGGAGAAGGCGCGGGAGATGACCATAGACCTGGGCTTTGCCTGGCTTCGCCTTCCCTCCAGTAGGGAGGTGAGCATCGTGGATGTGCCAGGCCATGAGGGGTTCATCCACAATATGCTGGCTGGGGTGGCGGGCATCGATCTGGCTCTTTTGGTGGTGGCGGCTGATGAGGGGGTCATGGCCCAGACACGGGAGCATGTGGCCATCTTGGACCTGCTGGAGCTCTCCCATGGGGTGGTGGCTATCACCAAAAAGGACCTGGTGGACGAGGAGACGTTAGAGCTGGTGCGGCTGGAGGTGGAGGAGCTATTGGCCGGCACCAGCCTGGCTGGCTCACCCGTGGTGGTCTGCTCGGCGGCTACGGGGGAGGGCTTGCCGGAGCTGGTGGATGCCCTGGAGAGGGAGCTGGCCCAGACACCGCCCAGGAGGGATATAGGGCGCCCTCGCTTGCCAATAGACCGTGTCTTCACCCTGCCTGGCCTGGGGACAGTGGTCACCGGCACCCTAACCGACGGCTCCCTGGAGGTGGGGGAGGAGGTAGAGGTGGTGCCGGGAGGGCTGCGGGCCCGAATCCGCGGCATCCACAGCCACGGCCGGGCAGTGGAGAGGGCAATGCCCGGGCGACGCACGGCCCTCAACCTGCCAGGGCTGGAGGTGGAGGCCATCGAGCGGGGGATGGTGGTCACCAGGCCCAACTGGCTCGTCCCTACCACCGCCGTGGACGTGCGCCTGCGGGTGGTGCCCTACCTGCGACGACCCCTACGTCACAACATGGGCGTCATCTTCCATGCCGGGACGGCCCGTGTCTCGGGACGTCTCATCCTCCTGGACCGGGACGAGGCGCGGGCGGGGGAGGAGGCATGGGCGCAGCTGCGGTTATCGCGTCCTGTGGCAGTGGTGCGGGGCGACCGTTACATCCTGCGGGACCCCAATGATACCTTGGGCGGCGGCACCATCGTGGACGTACATGCTCCTCGTCACCGTCGTTTCCACCTGCCCACGCTGTTCCGCCTGGAAAGACTGGCCAGCGGCCCTCCCCAACAGCGGGTTCTGGAGCTCATGGGTCCCCATGGCCACATCACATGGGGGGAACTGATCGCCCAGGTGGCCATGGCGGAGAGGGAGGCCCGGCAGGTGGTGGAGGGGCTGATAGCCTTGGGCCAGGTGGTGGCCCTGCCGCCCCAGAGGCTGGAGGCGGATACCACGTTGGCCACCTCCCAGGCCCTGGAACGTTGGTGGAGGGTGGCGGCGGAGGCCCTGGGGCATTACCATCGCCAGTGGCCCCTGCGGCGGGGGATGCCCCGGGAGGAGCTACGTAGCCGGTTGCACCTGCCGCCCAAGGCCTTTTCTGCCCTCATCTCCCTCTGGGAGGGGGAGGGGAAGGTGCGGTTGACAGGGGAGGCCGTGGCCCTTTCCTCCCACCGGCCGCAATTGGTGGGGGAGCAGCGTCGGCAGGCGGACCTCTTCCTGGAGGCATTGCGCCAGCGCCCTTACGCCCCGCCATCTGCGGGCGCCTTGGACCCTGAGCTTCTCTCCTACCTGGAGGAGGAGGGGCTCATCGTGAGGGTGGCCCCTGATGTGGCCTTCGCCCGTGAGGCCTACCAGGAGATGGTGGATAAGGTGGTGGCCGCCCTCCAGGTCCAGGGGCGCATCACCCTGGCCCAGGTGCGGGACATGCTGGGCACCAGCCGCAAGTACGCCCAAGCCCTTTTGGAGCATATGGATCGTTGCCATATCACCATGAGGGTGGGGGACGAACGCGTCCTGCGGCGGCGGGACTAGGCCTGAGCCGGCGCCGGGCGCCTAGGCATCAGGCGGCGCCACACCTTGCCCAGGTCCCCTTCCTCCCAGGCCACCAGTAGTTGGCTCGCCACGAATATGGAGCTGTAGGTGCCCGTCACGGTGCCCAAGAGGATCACCAGCACCAGCGTCTGGATGCTCGCTCCCCCCAGCAGGAGGAGGGCGATGGCCGTCAAGAGAAGGGTGAGGGAGGTGTTCAGGGAGCGGACCATGGTCTCCATGACGCTGGCATTGACTACCTCTGTGAGGGGCGCCTCGGGATGCTGACGAGCGTTCTCGCGGATGCGGTCGAACACCACGATGGTATCGTGCACGGAGTAGCCCAGCACGGTGAGGAGGCCGGTAATGAACATGGTGTTGACCTCCATGCCCATCACCTTCCCTAGGACGGAGAAGGCGCCCACCACGAACAAGGTGTCGTGCACGAGGGCCAGGACAGCGGCCACCCCATAGCGGTGGGGTTTGGGCAGATGACGAAAGGACCAAGATATGTACAGGAGAATGGCCATAGCTGCTACCGTCACGGCGATGGCAGCGTTACGAACGATGGCCCGCGATACGGTGGCCGAGACCGTCTCGAAGTTCATGATCTGGAAGGGTCCGAACCGCTGCCTGAGCTCCCGCTCCAGGACGTCCCGCTCCGAGGGGGGTGTGGGGCCCACAGGAGGCGTGTTGGTGGCCCCTTGCAGCTCGCCAATGCGGGCGATGATATCGCCGTCCTGGCTCACCTGCACCCGGGCCTGCGGGTGGCCGAGGTCGGCCAGGGCGCTGCGTACGGCCTCTGGGTCCACCTGTTGCTCGAAGCGCAAGGTGAAGGTGGTGCCAGACGTAAATTCGATGCCAGGCTTAAGGGCTGGGGGCACCATGAGGGATACTATCCCCGGCAAAAGCACCAGGGCCGATATGCCGAAGTAGAGCCAGCGCCGCTCCACCAGGTTCCAGGGCTGATGCGCTTGCCCTTCGGCCGGGCGTCTCCTACTGAGGCCCCACAGGTAGAGGTATCTGGCCAGGGGAGTGGCGGCTAGGACATGCATGAAGGTTCGCGTAATGACCATGGCTGTGAACATGCTCACCAGGACGCCGATGGCCAGGGTGAGGGCGAACCCCTTGACTAGGGCGGCGTTGAACTGGTCGCCAAACCACCAGAGGATGCCGCAAGTGATAAGGGTGGAGACGTTGCTATCGCGGATGGAGGGCCAGGCCCTCCCTACTGCCATCTCGATAGCCGCCAAGAGCCCTCTTCCTGTCCTCAGCTCCTCCTTAAGGCGCTCAGCGATGAGGATGTTGGCGTCCACCGCCATACCCACCGACAGGACGAAGGCGGCCACCCCGGCCAAGGTGAGGGTTACGGGCCACATCTTAAAGATGAACAAGACCAGGCTGGCATACATGATAAGGGCGAGAGCCGCTATAACCCCTTGCAGCCGGTAGTAGGCCACCATGAAGAAGAGGACAGCGCCGATGCCGATGAGGGCCGCCTGAACAGCATGGCGCACGCTGGTGTCGCCCAGGGTGGCGTCTACCTGTGTCTCCTGGATCACCTTCATGGGCACGGGGAGGGCCCCAGAGTTGAGAAGGACGCTCAGCCGCTTGGCCTCCTCTAGCTTCATAGGGGAGATGATGGCATCGCTGGAGAGCTCCTGCTGGACCACGGGGGCGGATATCACCTTGCCATCTAAGGCGATAGCTAGAGGCTTGCCCACCAGCCGGCGGGTGACATCGCTTAGGATGGCAGCCCCCTTTCCTGTGAACTGAAGCGTGACGGCGAAGCCCCGACCTTGCGGGTCGGGCTCTACCCGCGAGTTGGGCTTAAGGAAGGCGCCGGTGAGGGGCACGCCTCGCACGTCGGCCGGGCACCCCTCGCGGCAGACGGCCGGCAGCAGCACCAGCTCCCCCTCCTGACCCTCGAGGCCTGTACAGCGAACTACACCGGCCTCCTGGTCTGGGAAGATGAGGCCCCCCTCCGTGGGCACTGTGAACTCCTCGCCCTCAGGGCTCCGGCAGACCAGACCGGTGGAGTCGGCCTGCTTGGGCTCCAGGAACTCAAGACGGGCCGTGCGGCCGATGAGCTCCCGCGCCTCCTCCGGCGAGATGCCAGGGATCTGGACGGCCAGCCGGTACTTGCCCTGGCGCTGGATCTCCGTCTCGGCTACGCCGAAGGCGTTGACCCGCCGCTCGATGGTCTCCTTGACCCCCTCCATGGCAGCATCGATATCGACGCCAGGGGGTATGTGGGCCACGTCGGCCTCCAAGAGGATGTAACTGCCTCCACGCAGGTCCAGGCCCAGGCGCATAGCGCGGCGGTCGAAGTCGCCCACCTTGAGGCCCTTACCCTTTGGCCAGGGTATGAAGCCCGGCAGGTAACGTTCGGGAGCTCCGGGCCACACCACCACGATGGCTAGGGCGGTGATGGCGATGCTGAGGGCTAATACCACCAGGTTATGCCACCGCTTCATCCTCTCTCTCCGTGGTGGCCATCACCGATGCCGTGTCCAGGCGCTGGACGATGGCGGTGGCCAGGGCCGTCACCTCCACCCCAGGGGCCAGCTCTAAGACCACCCGGGTGGGCCCTTCCTCGGGCACCACTACCTCCTTGACGGTGGCGATGAGCCCACCTTGGGTGAGGACGCGGTCCCCCACCTTGAGGGATTGGAGGGTCTGGCGCTGGCGACGGCGCTCTTGCTGCAACGGCCGGTAGAAGGCGAAATAGAAGAGAAGGGCGATGGCTGCCGGATAGGCCAAGGCCATAATGAGCAGGCTCATCTCACCTCAGCCTTCCTCTCGGTCCAGCGGGATAGGAGCCTCCTAGCTAGCTCCAGCGCCTCTTGGCGGGTGCTCACCTGGCCAATGGCCTGGGCCTCTTCTAGGGCTCGCAGGAGCCTCCCCACCATGGGGCCAGGAGGGATGCCCAAGGCCTCCATAATATCGTGCCCAGATACCAGCCTGACGTGCCCTGCCATTCCCCTGGGGCGGGTACTTTCCGTCAGCACGTAGTGTACCAGCTGCACGTGGGAGAGCCACTCCTCCTGACGCAGGCGGGGTCCCACGGTGGCCAGATGGTCGGCCAAGCTAAGGAGGAGGATGCCATAGGCCGCTTCGCCGCAGTCGCGGAAGAAGCGAAAGATGGCACGGGAGGTGGGCAAGCCCCTGTGGGACATGTGCATAGGACGCAGATGGGCCCGGACCATGGTGGCTACCAGCTCCCCCTGACGCTTAGAGAAGCGCAGGCGGGCCATGATAGCAGCGGCCACGGTGGCCCCCGCCTTATCGTGGCCAAAGAAGCGCACACGCCCTTGGGCGTCCACCGTCCTGGTGGATGGTTTGGCCACATCGTGCAGCAAGCCCGCCATCTTCACCAGGGCCTTGCGGGGGTGGCCGGGGGCTGTCTCCTCCGAGAGGTAGCGGCGTACCTCATCTTTTAGAGAGCCCAGGGTCACCCAGAGGTCCTCCCAGAGGCGATGAAGGGCGAGGGGCTCGGGGGCCAAAAGCACGTCCAGGTATGATACGGTGGCCAAAAGGTGCCCGAAGACGTCCCAGTGGTGCTCCGGGGGTTGGGGGAAGCTACGGGTCGGGTCCAGCTCTGGCAGGAGGACCCCTAAGAGCCCCAGCTGGTCCATGAGGGCCAGGCCCTCCCCTGCCCGCTCCGTTGCCATGATGCGCACCAGTTCGTCGCGCTGGCGCTCAGGGGCGGCGAGGGGCAGGCGGTGGCGGTGGGCAGAGATGAGACGTGTTGTCTCTTCTTCCAGGCGGAAGCCCAGCTCGCAGGCCAGACGGACCCCTCGCAGTAGTCGTATAGGGTCCTGGATTAGGGCATGGGGGGAGGTGAGGCGCACCAGCCCCTGCCGCAGGTCGTCCAGCCCCCCCAGGGGGTCGATGATGGTGCCATCGGTCCCTTTCCACTGCTGAAGGGGCAGGGCCATGGCGTCGATGGTGTAGTCACGGGAGGCGAGGTCCTCTTCGATGGGGCCTTGGAGGGGGTGGAGGTCTACCTGCAGAGTTTCCCCCTGGAAGGGCAAGAAGACACGGCCCATTCCCTGGTGGCCTAAGGGGAAGTAATGACCCCCTAGCTGGCGGGCCAGCTCTGGGCCCGCTTCCTGGACAGGGGCGGCTACAGCGAGGTCCAGGTCCTTTATGGGGCGGCCCAGCAGGGCATCCCTTAAGGCACCTCCTACCAGATATGCGGGGCGGTGGCCGAGGGCACGGGCCAAATGTGGTACCAGGGAGGCCAAGGCCGGAGGAAGGCGCACTACGGGCCTCACCTACCCTCCCCAATCTTCACTAGGCGGTCAAGGCTCTCCAGGCGGTCGATGTAAAGGATGCCGTTTATATGGTCCACCTCGTGCTCTAGGGCCTGGGCCAGAAGGGCCTCCCGCTCGTCCCCCCTTTTGGCCGAGGCCTTGATGCGCACCGTTCTCCCCTCAAGGTCCATGCCCCTAGCCACCACGGTCAGGGAGCGGGGCACCTCGGCCCGGTAGCCAGGGATGGAGAGGCACCCCTCGTCCACCAGGCGTTGCCCTTCCCGCTTGACGATCTCAGGATTGATGAGGGCGAAGGGCTCTTCGTCGGGCAGGCCGATGACGATGACCCGCAGGGGGACGCCGATCTGGGGGGCGGCCAGCCCCACCCCATGGGCTGCATACATGCTCTGTATCATATCCTGCACGAGGCGGCGGATGGACTCGTCGATCTTAGTGACCCGACGGGCCTTCAGGCGCAGGACGGGGTCTCCCAAAAGGCGTATGGGATAGACAGCCAAGGCTCACCTCCCTGGTTCATCGCCTTCAATTCTAGGCCGTGCTGCCCGCTATGGAAACCTAGGCTCCTCCCACTGGGTCCACGTCCACCGTCCACCACCGTGAGGGGGGCAAGTCCGTCAAAACGGAGTTGGGGTCCTCTCCTTTGATGGTGATGTGCCATCGATAACGGCCGCGAAGGCGCAAGGGATAAGCTGGGGCGGGGCCCAACACGTCTATGGGACGTCCCAAGGCCTTCTGTCGAAGGCGGGAGGTTAGGGATGTGGCCAAAGCCGCCGCTTCCCTGGGGTTGGGATGAGAGACGGTGATGCGCACCAGCTCGCCAAAGGGGGGATAGCGGAGGGTCTGGCGGAGGGCCATCTCCTGTCGATATAGGGCCTCGTAGTCGTGGTGGACCAGTGCGTGGAGGGCAGGATGGGTAGGCCTGTAAGTCTGGACGATGACCCTACCCCCGCGGGGGCCACGGCCGGCCCGTCCGGCCACCTGCTCCAGCACCTGAAACGCCCTCTCGCTGCTGCGGAAGTCGGGAGCGTAAAGGCCGATGTCCGCCAGCACCACCCCCGTGACGGTCACCCGGGGCAGGTCCAGCCCCTTGGCCAGCATCTGCGTCCCCACTAGCACTTGGGCCTCCCCCTTTATGAAGGCCTCGAGGAGGCGCTGGTGAGCGGTCCAGTGGCGGGTGACATCCCGGTCCCAGCGGAGGGTGCGCACACCGGGGAAGATCTGGCCCACCTCCTCCTCCACCCGTTGGGTGCCGATACCAACTGGCCGCAGGGCGTTCTCGCCACAGGCCAGGCAGCGGGGCGGGATGCGTCGGGAGCGGTTGCAGTGGTGGCAGATCAGGCGCCCCTCGACCCGATGGAAGACATAGGCCACCTGACAGCCGGGGCAGGCCGGCACGTGGCCACAGGCGAAGCACTCCACAAAAGAGGCGGCCCCCCGGCGGTTGAGGAAGAGGATCACCTGCTCTCCCGCCTCCAGGGCCTCGGCCATGGCCTCCTTCAGGCGACGGCTGAAGATGCCCCTATTTCCCTCTTGCAGCTCGCGCCGCATGTCCACCACCTCCACCTGAGGCAGGGAGGCGACCACCGCCCCCCCGCGACCGTCGGGATGGAGGCGATGGGGTAGACGCAGGAGGTGGTACACACCTGTGCGAGCTCTGTGGTAACTCTCGATAGCGGGGGTGGCGCTGCCCAGCACCAGGACCGAACTCGTAAGTCGGCAAAGCTCCTGGGCCACCAGGCGGGCGTGGTAGCGGGGCGGCGGCTCCTGCTGCTTGTAGGCCCACTCATGCTCCTCGTCCATCACCACCAGCCCCAGGGCTTCCATGGGCAAGAAGATGGCGCTGCGGGTGCCGATGACCACCCGTCGCTCCCCTTTCCGTACCGCGTGCCAGACGTCGAACTGCTCTCCCAGGCTGAGGCCGCTATGGAAGACAGTCACCTGGCCTGGGAAGCGGCCGGCGAACCGCATCACCGTCTGGGGGGTGAGGGATATCTCGGGCACAAGGACGATGGCCCCTTTCCCTAGGCGGAGGGCCTCCTCGATGGCCGCCAGATACACCTCAGTTTTGCCGCTGCCTGTGACCCCATGTAGGAGGAATGTGCCACCCCTGCCTGAACGAAGGGCCTTAGCGATGGCCTGGGCTGCCTCCGCCTGGTGAGACGTAAGCGTAGGTGGTGCGGTCGGCGGAGCCTTTATCTCGGCCAGGGGGTCGCGGGGCACGGGGACCTCCTCCAGGGCTATGACCCCTCCCTCCAGCAAGGTACGCAGATGACGCCTCTTTAGTTTGAAGAGGGAGCAGGCCTCAACTAGGGGCAGAGGCCCGCGCTCAGCCAAGAGGTCTATCAACCCGGCGAGGCGGGGGCCGGCCCTCTGGCGGGCCTCATGGGCAGGGACCAAAAGGCGAACATGGGGCACCAGGTGGGGTCGAGCGCGAGGGCGGGCCAGCTCATAGCGGCAGGCCAAGAGACCCTTCCGCACCAGAGAGGCGGCCACCGCGCCCGCCTGGGGCATGCGCAGGGCCTTCTTCATCTCCTCCGTTTCTGCCCGCCCACGGGCCCGCACGTACTCCCAGACCTGGCGTTGACGGGGGCTCAGGGCATCGGCAGGCCCATCCCCGAGGGCCACGAAGTAGGTGAGGGGCCTCTGCTGGCTCCCTGGCGGCATCATGGTGGCAAGACATTGGAAGAGGGGGGTTAGATAGCGGCGGGAGAGCCAGCGAGCCAGGGCCAGCTGGTGGGCAAGGATGAGAGGGCCATCCCCCACCAAGGACTGGATCTCCTTGGCATCGGGATAAGGAGGCACGCCCACCTCCATGACCACTCCCTGCAGGACCCGGGGCCCAAAGGGCACATATACCAAGCATCCTGGGCGCACCTCCATGTCCGGGGGGACGCGATAGGTAAAGGTTTGCCAGGTGGGGAAAGGGCAGTGAACAGCGACTTCAGCGTACAGGGTCATGGGCGTGGCCTAGGGGCTGGCCTATTGCTGCCCAGATGCCTTAGGGGTTACCCGCTGCTCCTTGATACGGGCCGCCCGCCCGATGCGCCCCCGCAGATAGTACAGGCGGGCGCGCCGCACCTTCCCATGCCGGACCACCTCCACCTTCTCCAGGAGAGGGGAGTACAGGGGGAAGATCATCTCCACTCCTACCCCGTGGGATACCTTGCGCACAGTAAACGTAGAGTTGAAGCCGCCGCCCCGCTTGCGGATCACCACCCCCTCAAATATCTGAACCCTCTCCCGGTCACCCTCCCGCTGGCGGAAGTGGACCCGCACCGTGTCCCCTGGGCCAAAGGGAGCGATGTTGGGGTTCTCCTTGATGCCCAACAAGGGACGCACATCGATGTCCATGGCAGGCACCAGTTTACATGGTGCCTAAGCGGCGGGCAAGCCATTCTCGCTCCTCGGGGCTCAGGTTGGCACGGGCCAGGAGGTCTGGCCGCCGCAGGGCGGTGAGGAGGATGCTCTGCCGGCGCCTCCAGCGCGCGATCTCCTGATGGTTGCCAGAAAGGAGCACCTCGGGCACCCTCCATCCCCGGAACTCGGCTGGGCGGGTATATGGTGGATACTCCAAAAGGCCTTCGGCGAAGGACTCGCACCGCGCCGATTGGGGGTCGCCCAGGGCTCCCGGCAGGAGGCGGACCACGGCGTCCACCACGACCATGGCTGCCACCTCTCCCCCGGAGAGGATGAAGTCGCCGATGCTGATCTCGTCGGTGGCCAGGTATTGGTGGACGCGGGCGTCCACCCCCTCGTAGTGGCCACAGATGATGATGAGGCGGTCCTTCTGCGCCAACTCCTGGGCCACCTCTTGGGTGAAGGTGCGGCCGATGGGCGTCATGAGGATGATGGGCCCTCGCCGCCCGTCCATGGCCACCACGGCCTCGGTGGCGGCGAAGATGGGCTCAGGCTTCATGACCATCCCTGGGCCTCCACCGTAGGGGTAGTCGTCCACAGTGCGGTGCTTGTCGGTGGCCCAGTCCCTTATGTTGTGGACATATATCTCCACGATGCCCCGCTCCCTGGCCCGCTTGATGATGGACTCGTCGAACGGGCCGCGGAAGGCCCCAGGGAATATGGTCAGGATGTCGATGCGCATGGCCTCTACCACCACCTCCCACCGTTCCCCACTTTAGCGGGGCTCATGGGGGGATGGTTCCCCCCGTAGCAGCTCTAGCAGGTGGGGCAAGACGGGCAAAAGGACCTGCAAGTTCTCCCTCACCCCCTTGGGGCTGCCAGGGAGATTGACGATGAGGGTGCGGCCACGGACGCCAGCCACTGCCCTGCTGAGCATGGCCAGTGGGGTATGTTTCAGCCCTTCCATTAGCATGGCCACCACCAGTCCTGGCGCCTCCCGATGGATGACCGCCCGGGTGGCCTCGGGGGTCACATCGCGGGGCCCGAACCCCGTGCCTCCAGTGGTCAACACCAGGTCCAACCCGTCCACGTCCGCCCACCGACACAGGCGATCCTCGATGACCTCACGTTCGTCGGGGACCACGTCGTATCGCTCCACCGCCAATCCCAGCCCCAGGAGCGTCTCCTTTATAGCCTGGCCGCTCTCATCGGCCCGCAACCCCCTGGACGCCGAGTCCGATACTGTCAGCACCCCCACCCGAAACCTCTTCTCACCCTGTGGAAATGATGTGGACAACCCTGTCGACCTCCCCCCTTGGCCATGGGCGAGGCGTGGTATGATGTGGGAGAAAGTGGGGAAGGGTGGTGGCCCTTCCCTCGGCTCCCACGCCCTCCTTGTGCTGTCAATATAGCACAGGGAGGGGCGGCGGTGGGAGGGACGGAGAAAGGGATGGTCTTTCGCGGCACTTACGAGTACTCCATGGACGATCGGGGCCGAGTCCCCATACCTGCGCGCTATCGTCATCTCTTTAGCGATGGCCTCAAGCTGACCCTCAGCCCCGATGGATGTGTAGAGGTGTGGACCAACGAGGGCTTTGAGAGCATGGAGGCACGGGTGATGGCGGAGCCAGCCACCACCCTCAGGGGGAGGCGCCTTCGCCGCGGCTTCTCCGTCCGCTCTTGGGACGCAGAGCTGGACCGCCAGGGGCGCATTCTTATTCCCCAATACCTGAGGGAGAAGGCGCAGCTGGAAGGGAACGTCATCGTGGCTGGGCGCATCGAATGCCTCGAGATATGGAACCCTAAGCGATGGGAGGAGGAGATGGCCCAGGTGGAGGCCACTTACCGTGAGGAGCTGGAATCTCTGAGGTAGGGGAGGGGAGGAGATGCTTTTGGAGCTAGAGCGCATAGAGTCCGCCACCGGCATCCACGTGCCCGTCATGGTGGAGGAGGTGCTGGAGGCTCTGGCGGTCATCCCCGGCGGTCGGTATGTCGACTGCACCGTAGGCACGGGCGGACACGCCGAGGCCATCTTGGAGGCCGCCTCTCCAGGCGGGCTCCTCCTCGGGCTGGACGTGGACGCCGATGCCCTGGAGGTGGCGGCACGCCGGCTGGAGCGCTTCGGGCCGGACGTGCGGCTGGTGAAGGCCAATTACCGCGACCTCATGGCCGTGTGCCGTTCTTACAACTTCGTGCCCGTGCATGGTGTCCTCCTCGATCTAGGCCTCTCCTCCTTCCAGCTGGCCCATCCCCAGCGAGGGTTCAGCTTTCAAATGGAGGGCCCCCTGGACATGCGCTTCAACCAGACCCAGGACCTGAGGGCCCATGACTTGGTGAACAAGCTCCCGGAGAAGGAGCTGGCTGACATCATCTGGCGCTATGGGGAGGAGAGGCAGGCCCGGCGCATTGCCCGGGCCATCGTGCGCGCCCGGCCCATCCATACCACCGTGGAGCTGGCAGAGGTGGTGGCGCGGGCTGTGGGGCGGGCTAGCGGCCGCATCCACCCCGCCACCCGTACCTTCCAGGCCCTGCGTATCGCTGTGAACCAGGAGTTGGAGAATCTGGAGGTGGCGCTGTACCAGGCCGTGCAGGTGCTGGGCAAGGGTGGGAGGCTGGTGGTCATCTCCTATCACTCCCTGGAGGACCGGGTGGTGAAGCGGTTCCTGTGGCAGGAGGCCCGCGACTGCATCTGCCCACCCGGCTCCCCCGTCTGCCAATGTGGACACAGGGCCACTTTGCGTGTGGTGAGCCGTGGGCCTATGCGCCCATCACCCCAAGAGGTGGAGAGGAACCCACGGGCCAGGAGCGCCCGCATGCGAGTGGCGGAGAGGTTGTGATGGCTAGCGTGCGCCAACGTGCGCGGGCCCAAGTCCCTTGGCTGCCTCGCTGGTGGCTGGGGGTTCCGGGGGCCATTGTGGCTGCTACCTTGGTGTTGGGGGGAGCGTCCCTTCTGCCCCTCTCCAGCGTCGTGGGCTCCTCCTCTGCTCGGGGAGAGGTGGAGCGTCTGCGCAAAGAGAAGACGGAGCTGGAGGCGCAGGTGCAAGAGCTAGAGGCCCAGGTGGCCTATCTGGCGTCCCTTCAAAGGATAGAGAAGGAGGCCAAGGAGCGCCTCGGCATGGTGCCGCCGGAGGAGGTGATATACCTGGAGGTGGACGTGCCGGCTCCTCCCTCCCCCGAGGTCCCTCCTCGATTGGCCCCTCGGGTGGAGGAGAAGGGGTCAGGTCGTCCCTGGTGGCATAGGATTCTGGAGTTGCCCCTCATACGCTAGGCGCGATGATGCGCCGGCTGGCGCCTCCCTGGCGATTGCACCTCCTGTCTCTTGTGATAGGCCTGGGCTTTGCGGCGGTGGTAGGGCGGCTCGTGCAACTGCAAGTGTTGGAGCATCAGCAACACGCAGCCCGGGCCCGTCTCTTTTCCCTCACTAATCAGGACTCTCTGACCCTTAGGGGGGCCATCGTTGACGCTGGAGGGCATCCTCTGGCCATAAGCATTACGTCCTTCGACGTCCTCGTAGAGAAGAGGGCGTGGGAAGACCCTGAGAAGGCCCTGGCCCATGCCAGCCGGCTGGCCCAGATCGTGGGGGGCGACCCTCGGAGGATGGTAGAGGAGGTGCGCCTTAGCCCAGCTTTCGAGCAAGAGGTGGTGCGGGGTCTCACCTTGGAACAGGCCAGGGAGGTGGAAGGCCTAAGGCTGCCTGGGGTGAGGCTCCGGCCCAATAGCCGGCGCGTCCACCCCGAAGGCAGTCTAGCTGCCCAGCTGCTAGGCATCGTGGGCCGGGACGGGTTGGGCCTCAGCGGCCTAGAGGCGGACCTGGACGAGGCCCTGCGCCAGGGTGCCAAGGTGGTCCTGACCATCGACCGTGTGGTCCAGCGGGCAGCGGAGGAGGCGTTAGACCAGGCTATAAAGCAGCACAACGCCCGGGGCGGCTCGGTGGTGGTGGTAGATGCTAAGAGCGGCGCCCTGCTGGCCATGGCCAGCCGCCCTTCCTTCGACCTGGACCGACCGCCTCTGGACGACCCCAAGGCCTTGGATCTGTTCCGGAACCCTGTGGTGACCGATACTTACGAGCCGGGGTCCGTGCTGAAGGTGGTGACGGTGGCGGCGGCTATCGACCAGGGGCTGGTGTCCTCCAAGACCGTATGGCAGGACACAGGGGTGGCCCTGGTGGCCGGCTGGCCCATCTATAACTGGGACTATTCTGCCCGTGGCACGCAGACAGTCACCGACATTTTGGTCAAGAGCCTGAATACGGGGGCCGTTTGGCTGGCCCGCCTCTTGGGCCCTGAGCGCTTCTACGAATACCTGGGCCGCTTCGGGTTCGGACGCCCAACGGATGTGGGCCTGGGAGGGGAGGCCTCGGGGCATGTGCGCTGGCCCCAGGACCCCCTCTGGTCGCCGGTGGACCTGGCCACCAACTCCTTCGGCCAGGGCATCGCTGCCACCCCTCTACAGGTGGCCATGGCGGTGGCCGCCATCGCCAACGATGGCTTGCTCATGCGACCCTATGTGGTGAAGGCTATTGTCACCCCGCAAGAGACCAAGGAGACGCGGCCACAGGTAGTGGGCCAGGTGGTCTCCCCGGAGACAGCCCGGGTGGTGCGGGAGATGATGGGCGCCGTGGCTGAGAGCATCAGGCCCCCTTGGCTGGAGGTCCCTGGCTATCGCGTGGGAGGCAAGACAGGCACCGCCAATGTGGTGGAGGGGGGCCTGTATAAGCCGGACGCTTACATCGCCTCCTTCGCCGGCATCGTGCCCCTAGATGACCCCCGTCTGGTAATATTAGTGAAGATTGACGAGCCAAAAAGCGTGCCCTGGGGGACGGTGGTGGCTGCGCCGGTATTCGCGAAAGTGGCCAAGACGGCCCTGGCCCACTACCGTGTGCCGCCAGAACCACAGGCCCTCTCCCGAGCGCCATGACGGTTGACATCCTTGCCGAGGAGGTGATGGAGGACCTGGGCCCCGCCTTGGTGGCCAGGGGCGGCCCCTTACACCGCCGCTTCCGTGGGGTGGCCGTGGACTCGCGCCTGGTGGAGCGGGGCTTCTTATTTGTGGCATTGCCTGGCCAGCGTCACGATGGCCACCATTTCCTAGAGGAGGCGGTCTCCCGCGGGGGGTGGGGCGTGTTGGTCTCTCGCCCAACCTACGGGTGGGAGGGAGTCACCGTCTTTCATGTGAGGGATACGTTGGAGGGCCTTCAAAGGCTGGCCGCTGGCAGAAGGCGGCGCCATCCCCAACTGACGGTGGTGGGGATCACTGGCAGCGTGGGCAAGACCACCTGCAAGGAGCTAACGGCAGCGGTGCTGGGACGGCGCTACTCCGTTCTCAAGAGCCCTGGCAACCTCAATACGGAGGTGGGGCTCCCTCTGGCCCTCATGGGGCTAGAGGCCCACCACCATGTGGCCGTCCTGGAGATGGGGATGTTCGCTCGGGGGGACATCGCCTTGCTGTGCCGGCTGGCCAACCCGCAGGTGGGGGTGGTGACCAACGTGGCGCCTGTGCACCTGGAGCGGTTGGGATCCATGGGGGCCATTGCGGCGGCCAAGGGAGAGCTATTGGAGTCCCTCCCCCGCGAAGGGGTGGCGGTGGTCAACGGCGATTGTCCCTGGACGCGTCGGTTGGCGTCACGCACTCGGGCGCGGGTGGTCACCTTCGGGTTGGGGCCCACATGTCAGGTGCGAGGCCAGGACGTGCGGGGGGAGGGGTTGGCGGGCTTCCGATTCCGCCTCTGCACTCCCCAGGGGGAGATAGACGTGCGCTGCCCCATGCCTGGGCGCCACAACGTATACAACGCCTTGGCTGCTGCTGCCGTGGGCCTATGTCTGGGCATGGAGCTTCCAGAGGTGGCAACCGCCCTCTCCCAGGCCCGCACCCATCTGCGCTTGCAGGTCCTGCCTGGCCCCCACGGCAGCACCATCATAGACGACTCCTACAACGCCAGCCCTCCCTCAGTGTTGGCTGCCCTGGCCCTCCTGGCGGAGACGCCGGGGAGGAGGTTGGCACTGCTAGGGGATATGCTGGAGCTAGGGGACTACGATGTGGAGGGACACCGGCTGGTGGGGGAGGAGGCGGGCCGGGTAGTGGACGTGTTGGTGGTGGTGGGGGAGAGGGCCCACCTGGTGGCCGCCGCCGCCCGTCGGGGAGGGCGGGCCAGGGTGATGGTGGTTCGGGATAAGCAGGAGGCCGCCGCCGTTCTGCGAAAGGAGCTAGGGCCGGGCGACCATCTGCTGGTAAAGGGCTCGCGGGCTTTAGCCCTCGAGGAGGTGGTGGAGGCCCTGCGGTCATGACCCATGCTCTAGGGGCAGGTGCCATGGCGTTGGTAGCGTCACTGCTTCTGGGGAGGCCTATGGTGGGGCTCCTACGCCGTTGGGGCGTGGGGAAAGCTGTGAACCCTTGGGGGCCGGCGTCCCACCGCGTCAAGGAGGGAACCCCCACTATGGGAGGGGTGCTCATCTGGGGGCCGGCTTTGGTCGTGGCCGGGTTGGAGGCTACCCGCCACTCTGCAGCATCCCTCCCCGCCATCGCCATGGGCGGGCTGGCCCTCCTAGGTCTGATAGACGACCTGGGCTCCCTGTCTGGGCGAAGGCAGTGGGCTCTCAACAAGCGCCTTAAGCTCTTGGCTCTGGTAGCTGTGGGGCTAGGGGTAGCCCTGGCCCTGTACCTATGGCAGGGGGTGGACTGGGTTCGGGTTCCTGGCCTGGGTAGGTACGACCTTGGGGCCTGGATCGTGCCAGTGGGGGTCATGGTGGTAGCCTTGACCGCTGGTGGGGTGGCCGTAACCGATGGTCTGGACGGGCTGGCGGCGGGGCTCTCGGCTGTGGCCTATGCTGCCCTTGGGGCGGTGGCCCTGGTGCAGGGGCAGGAGGCAGTGGGAGCCTTCGCCTTGGCGGTGGTGGGGGCCTGCCTGGGTTTCCTTTGGTATAACAGCCACCCCGCCCAGGTCTTCATGGGCGACACGGGGGCCCTGGCCTTGGGCGGGGGCTTAGCCGCTGTGGCCCTCGTCACGGGGCAGTGGCTCGCCCTACCTCTGGTGGGTATCGTCTTCGTCCTGGAAGGGGCTTCCGTGTACTTGCAGGTGGCCTATTTTCGGCTCACGGGTGGCAAGAGGATCCTGCGCATGGCCCCCCTTCACCATCATCTGGAAGCCCTGGGATGGCCGGAGCCCCGGGTGGTGCAAAGGCTTTGGATGTTGGGCGCCCTAGGGGCCATGGCCGGGGTCATCCTCGCCTTGGAGGCGCAGTGATGGACTTCCGCGGCAAGCGGGTGACGGTGGTGGGCCTAGGCATCGAGGGGGTAGACGGCGTCCGTTTCTTCGTAGGGTGCGGGGCCCACGTTACGGTGACCGATGTCAAGCCCGCGGGCCAGCTAGCCCACCGCCTGGCCCAGATCGAGGGCCTGCCCGTCCGCCTCTTCCTGGGAGGCCACGACCCCGCCGCCCTAGAGGGAGCTGATTACGTCTATGTCTCGCAAGGAGTGCCATTGGACCTGCCCATTATCGATGCCGCCCGCCGACGGGGAATCCCCATCGTGTCCATGCTTTCGCTGTACATGGAGTTGTGCCCAGGGCCCATCGCGGCCATCACGGGCTCCAGCGGCAAGACCACCACCACGGCCCTGGTGGGCCGCATGATGGAGGCCGAGGGGCTGCCCCACCTGGTGGGAGGCAACATCGGCGTGGGCCTTTTGAGCCAGCTCCCCCGGGTGCGCCCCTACACCTGGTCAATCCTCGAAGTAAGCCATACCCAGCTGCAGCACCTGCGGCGCAGCCCCCACGTGGGGGCGGTGCTTAACATAACGCCCAATCACCTGGACCGCTTCACCTGGGAAGAGTATAAGGCCCTGAAGGCTCGGATGGTCTCCTACCTGGGCCCTGGGGACTGGGCCGTCCTGGGGTACGACGATGCGGAGGCGCGGGCCCTGGCGGTCCAGACGGGTGAACGTGCCATCTTCTTCTCCCTGCGGGGGGAAGTAGAAAGGGGCGTAGGGGTGCGGAAGGGCAAGGCCTGGTGGTTTTGGGACGGACGGGCCGTGCCTCTCTTTGACCTGTCGTCGGTGCAGCTGCGGGGTGAACACAACCTCCAGAATGCGCTGGCGGCGGCGGCGGTGGCCCGCCTCTGCGGCGTATCTGGCCAAGCCATCGCCTGCGCCGTGGCCACCTTTCAGGGGGTGGAGCATCGCCTGGAGCTGGTGGCCACCGTAGGTGGCGTGGCCTACTACAACGATAGTATCGCCACCACCCCCCAGCGGGCCCTAGCCGCTTTGCGCTCGTTCCAGGAGCCCATAGTCCTCCTCTTGGGTGGCAGGGATAAGAACTTGCCCCTGGAGGAGTTGGCCGAGGAGGCCCTGCGGCGGTGCCGGGCTGTGGTTGTCTTTGGGGAATCGGGCCCCAAGCTGGAGGCTGCCCTGAGGGAGGCCGCTGGGCGGGGCCAAGGGTCTGCCGCCATCCTGAAGGTGGAGGGGCTTTCGGAGGCGGTGGAGGTGGCGCAGGCCGTGGCCCATCCCGGCGATGTGGTGCTGCTTTCCCCCGCCTGCACCAGCTACGATGCTTACCAGAACTTCGAGGAGCGGGGGCAGCACTTCCGAGAGCTGGTGGGCCGCTTAGCGCGGGCGGAGGTGGCGGCGTGGCGGTGATGCTCAAAAGAGAGGCCCCGTCCCACGGACTCCTTTTGGCCCTCGTCCTGGCCCTTGTGGTGACGGGCCTGTTGGTGAGCTATAGCGCCAGCTTCTGGATTGGGCGCACGGCCTATGATGACCCCTATTACTTCATCGAGCGGCAGAGCTTATATGTGGCAGTGGGACTGGTCATCATGGTGGCCCTCATGGCCCTGGACTATCGACGTCTCCGCCGGTTGAGCTTGCCCCTGATGGTTGTGGTGCTGGCCGGCCTAGCGGCGGTGCTAGTGCCTGGGGTGGGGGTTGTGCGCAACGGCGCCGCCCGTTGGCTGGCGCTGGGGCCGGTGGAGGTGCAGCCCGGTGAGGGGGCCAAGCTGGCCCTGGTGATGTATATGGCAGCGTGGCTGGCGGGGAGGGGGGAGGAGATCAGGCGCTTCTCCGTGGGCCTTTTGCCCTTCGCCCTCATCGTAGGGACGGTGGGGGGTCTTATAGTGGCCGAGCCCGATATGGGCACGGCCATCATCGTGGTGGCGGTGGCCTTGGCGATATTCTTCGTCGCTCGTGCGCCTCTCCTGCACATCCTGGCGGTGGTACTGGTGGGGGCTGCTGCCAGCTATCTCCTTATCTTGTCCCAGGACTATAGGATGAGCAGGATCCAGACTTTCCTCGCCCCCGACCGTGACCCCCTGGGGGCTGGTTACCAGATGACCCAAATGCTGACGGCCCTGGGGGCCGGCGGCATGACCGGACTAGGATGGGGTGCCAGTAGACACAAGCTAGGGCTACTACCCAATGCCCACACCGATGGCGTCTTCGTGGTGGTGGGCGAGGAGTTGGGGCTGGTGGGGGCGTTAGCCATCCTCACGCTGTTAGCCTTGGTGCTGTGGCTGGGCCTAAGGGTGGCCAGGGAAGCTCCCGACAGGCTGGGACAGCTGACAGCAGCAGGGGTGGTGTCCTGGCTGGGCATCCAGAGCCTGGTGAACTTGGGGGGCGTAACGGGCATCTTCCCCCTTACAGGGGTGCCTTTGCCCTTCTTCAGCTACGGAGGCTCGGCCATGGTATCCACGTTGGCTGGTGTGGGCCTCCTCCTCAGCGTAGCGCGCAGGATCCCGTTCCACGTTCGGGCAGGGGAGGTGAGGAGGGGGTGAAGGTCGCCCTGTGTGGGGGAGGCACAGGTGGCCACATCTATCCCGCCCTTAGCATCGTGGCCGCTCTTAGGGAGGAGCTGGAGATAGACGATGTCCAGGTGCTCTATTTGGGCCAGCAGGGGGGGCTGGAAGGGCAGCTGGTGAGTCGGGAGGGCATCCCCTTCGCCCATATACCGTCGGGGCCGGTCCGGGGGCGCTGGCCCTGGCAGATGGCCCTGAGTCTGGGCAAGATGGGTGTGGGCTTCTGGAAGGCGCGCCGCGCCCTTTTGGGCTTTGGGGCGGACGTGGTCCTCTCCACTGGTGGCTACGCTGGTGTGCCGGTGGCCGTGGCCGCCCGCAGCCTAGGCATCCCATTGGTGGTGTTCCTGCCCGACGTCCTCCCCGGCTGGGCGGTGCGGTTCATGTCCCGCCTGGCCACCAGGGTGGCGGTCTCCACCCCCTATACCGTCTCCCGCCTGGCCAATGGGAAGGTGCGGGTGACGGGATACCCCGTAAGGCGCTCCTTCTGGCTGGTCGACAGGGAGGAGGGAAGGCGCCGCTTAGGGCTGGAGATGGAGGAGAGGGTGCTTTTGGTGCTAGGGGCCTCCCAAGGGGCCCGCTCCATCAACGAGGCCATCGCCCACAGGCTGCGGGAGCTGCTGGAGCTCTGCCAAGTGGTGCACATCAGCGGCCTGGCCCATGAGCCCCAGCTGCGCACCCTAGCCGATGCCCTTCCCCAAGGCCTGCGCTCCCGGTACCACCTTTACGCCTACATGTACGATGAGATGCCCTGGGCCATGGCCGCCGCCGACCTGGCGGTATGCCGGGCGGGGGCATCCGTGCTGGGGGAGCTACCAGCTGTCGGCCTGCCGGCCATCCTGGTGCCCTACCCCTACGCCGGTGGCCACCAGCGTCACAACGCCCACTACCTGGAGGCGGAAGGGGCTGCTCTGGTCATAGATGAGTGGGAGCTGGGGGACAAGCTCCTGCCCATGGTGGGGCTTCTCCTGGCCGATACGGCCCGGCGACAGCGCATGGCCAGCGCCATGCGTAGGCTGGCTCGGCCGGACGCCGCTGCCAACGTGGCCCGTCTGCTCTTGGAGGTGACTGGCAGGGCATGAAGGGGGGCCATTTCCACCTCATGGGCGTAGGGGGCGTGCACATGTCGGCCATCGCTCACCTGTTGCTGGAGGAAGGGTATAGGGTGAGCGGCTGCGATGCGTGCCCTACGGAGGCCCTGCGGCCTCTGCAAGAGAAGGGCCTGCGCCTATTCCAGGGTCACAACCCGTGCCACTTGGCGGAGGTGGACGTCCTGGTGCATACGGCGGCCATCCGGCAGGGGAACCCCGAGCTGGAGGAGGCACAACGCCGGGGCATCCTCGTCTTGAAGCGGGCGGAGATGGTGGCCCGTCTGGCGGAGGGGCGTCGCATGGTGGCCGTGGCCGGAAGCCATGGCAAGACCACCACCACCTCCCTGGTGGCCTATATGCTTTGGCGGGCGGGCCTCTCCCCCACCTTTCTCCTGGGGGGCTATATGGTGGAGATGGACACCAACGTGGCTGCTGGTACAGGCCCCTTCATAGTGGTGGAGGCCGACGAGTTCGATAGGGCCTTTCTGGCCTACAACCCCTGGCTGGCGGTGGTGACCAATGTGGAGCCTGACCACCTCGACTGCTACGGCACCTTCGAGGCCTTAAAGGACGCCTTCCGTCGCTTCCTGCACCAGGTACAGGAGGACGGCATCATAGTGGCCTGTGGCGATGATCGCCATGTGGCCTCACTGGTTCCTGGGCTGGGCCCACCGGTTGTGTCCTATGGATTGGGCAAAGGGGTGGACCTAATGGCCCAGGAGGCAGTGCCCTCCAGCCAAGGATATCGCTTCCGAGCGGTGTGGCGGGGGCAGGACTTGGGCCTATTTCAGACCCAGCTGTGGGGTCTCCATAACGTGAGCAACTGTCTGGCAGCCCTGGCGGTGGGCCTCGTCCTCGACCTGCCGGTGGATCTGCTGAGGGAGGCCCTGGCTACCTTCCGTGGGGTGAAGAGGCGCTTCCAAGTGATAGGGGAGGCTAGGGGCATCACGGTAATGGACGATTACGCCCACCACCCCACGGAGGTGCGAGCCACCCTGGCGGCCGTTCGCCAGCGTTTCCCAGGGCGCCGCCTGGTGTGCCTATTCCAGCCCCACACCTACAGCCGCAGCCGCTACCTCCTGGACGGCTTCCTCACTTGCTTCCAGGAAGCAGACCTCCTCTTGGTGGCCGATACCTATGCCGCCAGGGAGAGCCCCCAGGAAGGCATAGATGCCGCTACCTTGGCTGCCCACATAGGGCCTCATGCCCGTTACGTGGGTAGCCTGGATGATGCTACCCTGGCTGTCCTATCCTCGCTGCGGCCGGGGGACGTTTTCATGACCATCGGGGCGGGGGATGTGGACAAGGTGGCCTACAAGGTTCTGGAGGAGTTGGGGGGATGATCACCCGTCGCTTCCTGGAGGAGCTGCGACGCTTGGGGCCCATCAGGTTCGCCGAGCCCCTCTCCACCCACACCACCTGGGGCGTGGGAGGCCCGGCCGATGTCTACATGACGGCCAAGTCAGGGGAGCAGCTGCGCAGGGCCTTCGCCATAGCCCGTGAGCACGGCGTTCCCGTGCTGGTGTTAGGGGCAGGCTCCAACATCCTGGTGGGCGATGAAGGGTTCCGGGGACTGGTCATCGAGAACAGGGCCCGCCAGGTCCAGGGGCCCATCCTCCGCAACGGGATAGCGATAGTGCGAGCCGAGAGTGGAGTCCCCCTCGCCGCCCTGGCCCGCCGTCTGGGGCGGGCGGGATGGGAGGGGCTGGAGTGGGCCGTGGGCATTCCAGGCACCTTGGGAGGGGGGGTGGTGTATAACGCCGGCGCTTATGGCGGTTGCCTGGCCGACGTCCTGGTGTGCGCTGTCGTGGGCGATGCTCAGGGCTGCGTGCAGACGTTAAGGCGGGAGGATCTCGCCCTAGGCTATCGTGGCAGTGCCCTCACCCGCGGCCTATTGCAGGACGTGGTGGTGACGGAGGTGGAGCTACAGGTGTGGCCTGGCCGGCGGCAGGCCCTGGAGGAGCGGATGCGAGAGCTGGAGGCCCGCAGGCGCGCCTCTCAGCCGCGGGGCCGGAGCGCGGGCTCTGTCTTCAAGAACCCACCCCAACGCCCGGCCTGGTGGTATGTAGACCAGGTGGGGTTGAGGGGTTACCGCATCGGCAATGCTCAGTTCTCCCTCCATCATGCCAATTTCATCATTAACCTAGGGCAGGCGCGCGCTGCCGACATCAAGGCCCTCATCGACCTGGCCCGAGGGCGGGTGCGGGAGCGGTTTGGCATCGACTTGGAGCTGGAGGTGGCCTTGGTGGGGGAGGGGTTCTGATGTATCGCCGCCTGAAGGTGGCGGTCATCTTCGGCGGTCGCTCCGCCGAGCATGAGGTCTCGGTGGTCTCGGCGCAAGGGGTCACCAAGGCCATGGACAGGGAGCGTTTCGTTCCCCTCCTCATGGGCATCACCAGGGAAGGGGTCTGGCTTACCCCCCAGGAGACGGAGGAGGCGTTGGCAGCAGTGCCCGAGGCTAGCTATCGCCCCTTGCCATCGCTGGCGCTAGAGGTGCCTCCCCTGCGGCCGCAGGTGATGGCGGCCCTTTTGGAGGCCGATGTGGTCTTCCCCCTGGTACATGGCCCCCACGGGGAGGACGGCACCCTGCAGGGGATGATGGAGCTGCTGGGCTTGCCCTACGTGGGGGCTGGGGTGGCAGCAAGCGCTGTGGGCATGGACAAGGCCCTCATGAAGGCCCTCTTTCGTTTTGCGGGGCTCCCTACTGCCCGCTTCCTCGTGGTGAAGCGGTGGGAATGGCAGGTGGCACCAGGCCAAGTGATGGAGCAGATAAGGCGGGAGCTGGGCCTCCCCTGCTTCGTCAAGCCAGCGGGCCTGGGGTCCAGCGTAGGGGTAAGCAAGGTTAAGGAGTGGGGGGAGCTGCCCTCCGCCATGGAGGAGGCTTTCCGCTACGATGCCAAGGCCTTGGTCGAGGAGGCCATCCAGGGGAGGGAGATCGAGGTGGCTGTCCTGGGCAACGACGAACCCAAGGCGTCCCTGCCGGGGGAGGTGGTACCCCATCGCGAGTTCTACGACTACCGCGCTAAATACTTAGAGGAAGGGACGCAGCTCATCGCTCCCGTCTCCCTCCCTCCGCCGGTGGAGGCCCGATTGCAGGAGATGGCCGTGCGCGCCTTTAAGGCCATCGACTGCGCGGGCATGGCGCGGGTGGACTTCTTCCTGAGGGGGGAGGAGCTCGTGGTCAACGAGATCAACACTATCCCTGGCTTCACGCCCATCAGCATGTTCCCCCGCCTATGGGAGGCATCGGGCATCCCTTATCCTCAGCTCATAACCATTCTCATCGAGCTGGCCTTGGAGAGACACCGTGAGAAGAAGAAGAGGGTTTGGGCGCCCTCCATTTAGGGCTCAACCTCCCCTCAAGGCTCATGTCCTTCTGGGGGAGCGGGAGTGGCGGATGGCCACTAGGGCCAGGCGCCGGCGCCTCGTGCTCTGGTTGGGGGTGGTGGCCGCCTTCCTTACCTTCGTGGGCCTTCACCTATCACCCCTCTTCCGCGTGCAGGAGGTGGAGGTGGTGGGGGCGCACTATGTGGACCCGCAGGAGGTGAAAGAGGCTGTAAAGCTCAAGGGCCGAAGCATCATCGCCCTCCCGTTGGAAGATGCCGCAGACCGGGTGCAGGGACTACCCATGGTTCGAGAGGCCAGCGTCTCTCTCAGGTGGCCTCACCGGCTGGTGGTGCAGGTGAAGGAGAGGAGCCCATGGGGCTACTGGGTGCGGCAGGGCTATGCCTACGTGGTAGACGAGGACGGTGTGGTCCTGGAAGGCCCCATGCCGCCGCCCGGTGCGCCCAGTATAATCGAGACAAGCGGGGTGGGGCCCCTTCGCCTCGGTGACAGGGTAGACCGGGAGGCCATTGCTGTGGCTAGGCGTCTGCAAGGGTGGGCGCCTGCTATCTTGGGCACGCAGGTGGCCTCATTTCATTACGATGTGCAGCGGGGGCTATCGGTGGTGACGTCTGAGGGCACGACGGTGGTGGTGGGTAGGGCGGAGGGCCTTGAGTATAAGCTGGCTGTGTGGGAGGCCCTGGCCCAGAAGTTAGGCCCCAAGGCCCTCGCTGGGCGCATGGTGGACCTGCGCCCGGGAGGCGGGCCAGCCTTACGGTGAGAGGATGGCTATGCGGCGGGGTGACATCATCGGTGCCATCGATGTGGGCAGCCATAAGGTGTGCACCCTCCTAGCGGAGGTCTCTGAGGGGGGCGAGCTGCGCATCGTAGGCATGGGGTCTGTTGCCTCTCAGGGCATCAGGCGGGGCATGGTGGACAACATCAAGCTGGCCACGGAGGCCATTGCATCATCGGTGGAGAAGGTGGAGAGGTCCAGTGGCAACCGCTTGCCTCCTGTCCTGGTCAATATCAGCGGTCACCACCTCTCTTCCTTGAACCACCGGGGGGTGGCCACCATCATGGGGGGGAGGCGGGCCATCCATCAGCAGGACGTGGCGCGGGCCTTGGAGGATGCCCGCGCTGTCCCCATCCCTTCGGACAGGGAAATCCTGCATATGATCCCGCGGGGCTATGTGCTGGATGGCCAGGAGCAGGTATCGGACCCCATCGGTATGTATGGGCAGCGGGTGGATGTGGAGGTGCACCTGGTCAGCGCATCGGCGACGGCTGTGCAGAACTTGGTGCAGTGCGTGGAGGCGGCGGGCCTCAGGGTGGAGGGATTGGTGGCCTCCCCCCTGGCGGCGGCGGAGGCCGTACTGGAGGAGGAGGAGAAGCAGCAAGGGGTAGTGGTGGTGGACATCGGCGGAGGCACTACCGATGTGGCTGTGTTCTTGGAGGGGACGCCATACTACACCGCCTGCCTCCCCGTGGGGGGCTACCATTTTACCCACGACCTGGTAGTGGGCCTGCGGGTCCCCTTCTCGGTGGCGGAGGACCTGAAGGTGCGCTACGGTGTAGCTATCACCAGCCGCGTAGGGGACGATGACGCGGTGGAGGTGGAGTCCTTCGGTGGGCAGCGCCGGAAGCTCATCCCCCGCAAGCGTCTGGCGGAGATATTGCAGGCGCGGGCGGAGGAGGTGCTGGAGATGGTCTATACTGAGGTGCGGCGGGCCGGGTTCGACGTAATGCTGGCCGCTGGCCTTGTCCTCACGGGGGGGACGGCCTCCCTGCCAGGCCTGGACGAGCTGGCGGAGCAGCTGCTGAATTTGCCCGTCCGCATCGGCTTTCCAAGAGGGGTTTACGGGTTGGCGGATGCGGTGCGGGAGCCGGCCTACGCCACCAGCGTAGGCCTGCTGCGCTGGGGCCTACAGGGCGACGGGAAAGGGGTGGCGCGGTCCGCCCCTCCGGCCGGCTCCTTATGGGCAAGGATAAAGCATTGGTTAAGTCTGCTCATTCCGCAGTAGGGGGGCGCCATGGTTAAGGGCAGTGGGCAGCGTATAGACCTGGACGGCATCCCGCCCATCAAGGTGGTGGGCGTGGGAGGCGCAGGTTGCAAGACTATAAACCGCCTCATCCAGGTGGGCGTAAAAGGGGTGGAGTTTATCGCCATCAACACCGATGCCCAGGACCTGATGCATTGCCAGGCCTCCACCAAGATCCGCATCGGCGATCGCATCACGCGGGGGCTAGGGGCCGGCGGCGACCCGGAAAAGGGGCGGCAGGCGGCGGAGGAGTCCCTAGATGAGGTCAAGGAGGCCCTTAAGGGGGCGGACATGGTCTTCATCACCGCAGGCATGGGCGGGGGCACCGGTACGGGCGCTGCCCCCCTCATCGCCCAGGTATCCAGGAACATAGGGGCCCTGACGGTGGCTGTGGTCACGCGCCCCTTCTCCTTCGAGATGCCCAGACGCCGCCGCAACGCCGAGGAGGGGTTGGCCGCCCTGGAACAGGAGGTGGACACCCTCATCACCATATCTAACGACCGCCTCCTGAGCGTTTGTCCCCCCAATACCACCGTCCAGCAGGCCTTCCTAGTGGCCGACGACGTGCTGCGTCAGGGCATCCAGGGAATAGTGGAGCTCATCACCATGCCCGGTGACATCAACCTGGACTTCGCCGATGTGCGGCGTATCATGAGTCAGGCGGGCCCTGCCCTTATGGCCATCGGCCGTGGCCGGGGCGATAACCGGGCGGTGGAGGCGGCCAAGGCCGCCATCCACAGCCCCCTCCTGGACACCAGCATCCAAGGGGCACGGGGTGTCCTTTATAACGTCGTGTCCGATGGCTCCCTCACCATCGAGGAGCTCAACATGGCTGGCCAGGTCATTGCCGAGGTGGTGGACCACGATGCGGAGGTCATTTTCGGCACCGCCACCGACCCCAACCTGGGGGAGGAGGTGAAGGTCATCCTCATCGCCGTGGGCTTCGTCTCTCCCCAGCGGGAACGGGAGGCTCAACCCTTCTCCCGTATGGCCGATGACCACCAGGGGGAGCCCTTCGATGCTGACCTCCCCTCCTTCCTCCGTCGCCCCCGCCACCTCCGCTGAACATCGCCATCCCTAAGGGGGGAGGAGAACCTCCCCCCTTTTTTATGTGTGGACAACATGTGGAAAGACCACAATATGTTGTAGCGAAGGACTTGACAGGCCAAAGATATTGTGGTATGGTGCCCTCTGCGAGGTGGAAGGGGATGGAGTGTCCGTTTTGTGGGTATGGCGATTCGCGGGTGGTGGACTCGCGGCCCAGGGGTGGGGGTGTGAGGCGGCGGCGGGAGTGTCTGCGGTGTGGGCAGCGGTTCAGCACCATGGAGCGGGTGGAGCTGGAGAACCTGATGGTGGTTAAGAAGGACGGGCGGCGGGAGCCCTTCTCCCGCGATAAGGTGCTGGCGGGTGTGCGCAAGGCCTGTGAGAAGCGCCCCATCCCCACGGGGGCCATTGAGGAGCTGGTGGACAAGGTGGAGAGGCAGGTCTACGCCCTGGGGCGGGCGGAGGTTCCCACCAGCTATATCGGCGACCTGGTGATGGAGGAGCTGCGGCGGCTGGACCGCATCGCCTATATCCGCTTCGCCAGCGTCTACCGTGCCTTTGCCGATGTGGACGAGCTGGAGCGGGAGCTTGAGGCCCTCAAGGCCGGCTGGCCCCGCCCCGAAGTCCCCCCAGGCCAGCTGGCCCTCTTGCCGCAGGTGGGTGGGCAGGAGGAGAGGGCGGAGGGGTGGCAGCGTAGGCGAAGGGCCAGCGGCGCAAGAGGCTAGCCCAACCCGGAGGTGAGGTCATGGCCCTGGCAGATATTCGCAGTGAGGTGCACCTGCCGCTGACTAGACGGTTCACCCGCCCTGGGGTGGACCCCTTCGACGAGGTGGAGTGGGAGCGGCGCACGGCCATCATCGAGGGGCCGGACGGCGCTCCCGTCTTCCAGCAGGAGGGGGTGGAGTTCCCCAAGTTCTGGAGTCAGCAGGCCACCAACGTGGTGGCCTCCAAGTACTTCCGCGGCCCCCTGGGCACCCCCCAGAGGGAGCACTCCCTGCGCCAGCTCATCTCCCGTGTGGTGGATACCATCGCCAGCTGGGGCCTCCGCGACGGCTACTTTGCCACTCAGGAGGAGATGGAGACCTTCCGCGATGAGCTGAAGTTCCTTCTCCTCCATCAGTATGCCGCCTTCAACTCCCCCGTCTACTTCAACGTGGGCATAGATGAGCGACCCCAGTGCTCGGCCTGCTTCATCCTCTCGGTGGAAGACAACATGGAGAGCATCCTGGAGTGGTACAAGACGGAGGGCAAGATCTTCAAGGGCGGCTCGGGCGCGGGCATCAACCTCTCCGCCCTGCGCAGCTCCAAGGAGAGGCTCTCCTCTGGGGGTATGGCCTCCGGCCCCGTCTCCTTCATGCGGGGGGCCGACGCCATCGCTGGCACCATCAAGTCGGGGGGAAAGACGCGGCGGGCGGCCAAGATGGTCATCCTCAACGTGGACCATCCGGACATCGAGGAGTTCATCTGGTGCAAGGCCAAGGAGGAGCGCAAGGCGAGGGCCCTGGCCCAGATGGGGTGGGACCCATCCCTGGACTCGGACCTGTGGATCAGCATCCAGTACCAGAACGCCAACAACTCGGTGCGGGTGAGCGATGAGTTCATGCAGGCGGTGGTGGAGGACAGGGAGTGGCATACCCGCTACGTGACCACGGGCGAGGTGTGCGCCACCTACCGCGCCCGTGACCTCTTGCGCCAGATGGCCCAGGCCGCCTGGGAGTGTGGCGACCCGGGCATCCAGTACGACACCACCATCAACCGCTGGCATACCTGCCCCAACTCGGGGCGCATCAACGCCAGCAACCCCTGCTCCGAGTACATGCACCTGGACGACTCCGCCTGCAATCTGGCCTCCCTCAACCTCCTCAAGTTCCTGCAAAGCAACGACACCTTCGATGTGGAGGGCTTCAAACACGCTGTGGCCATCATGATCACCGCCCAGGAGATCATCGTTGGGGGCGCTGCCTATCCTACGGAGAAGATCGCCTTTAACGCCCACCGCTTTCGGCAGCTAGGGTTAGGTTATGCCAACCTGGGGGCGCTGCTCATGTCCCTGGGCCTCCCCTATGACTCGGAGGAGGGGAGGGCCTACGCTGCGGCGGTGACGGCCCTTATGACGGGCCACGCCTACGCCACATCCGCCCGCATCGCCGCCCGCATGGGGCCCTTCGATGGGTTCCCTGAGAACCGGGAGCCCATGCTGCGGGTCATCACCATGCACCGGGAGCATGCCTACCGCATCTACGAGCTGGGGCGCTATGGGCGGCTGGCCCCTGCCCCAGAGCCAGGGGAGCCGGCCTGGGCCCACCGGGTGCCGGGGCTGCGGGAGCTGGTGGCGGCAGCCCAGGCAGCCTGGGACGAGGCCCTGTCCCTGGGGGAGCGGTATGGCTACCGCAACTCCCAGGTGACCGTCCTCGCCCCCACGGGCACCATCAGCTTCATGATGGACTGCGATACCACTGGCATCGAGCCCGAGCTGGCCCTGGTCAAGTACAAGCTGCTGGTGGGGGGCGGGGTGATGCGCATGCTCAACCGCACCATCCCCAGGGCCTTGCGCCGCCTAGGCTACTCCCAGGAGCAGATAGACGAGATGGTGGCCTACATCGAGGCCCAGGGCACCGCCGAGGGGGCGCCCCACCTGCGGGATGAGCACCTGCCCGTGTTCGATTGTGCTTTCAAGCCCGCCGGGGGCACGCGGGCCATTCACTGGATGGGGCACCTGCGCATGATGGGGGCTGTGCAGCCCTTCCTCTCTGGCGCCATCTCCAAGACGGTGAACATGCCCCACGATGCCACGGTGGAGGACGTGGAGGAGGCCTTCATCGCTGGGTGGAGGCTGGGGCTCAAGGCCCTGGCCATCTATCGCGACGGCAGCAAGACCATCCAGGTCCTCACCACCCAGCTGGAGGAGAAGGAGGACAGGAGGCCGGTACGACGCCGGCTGCCCGATACCCGCCGCTCCCTCACCCACAAGTTCTCCGTAGGGGGGCATGAGGGATACATCACGGTGGGCCTGTACGAGGACGGCTCGCCAGGGGAGATATTCATCACCATGGCCAAGGAGGGGTCCACCCTTTCGGGCATGGCCGACGCCTTCGCCACGGCCATCTCCCTGGCCCTCCAGTATGGGGTGCCCCTGCGGGACCTGGCCTACAAGTTTAGCCACATGCGCTTTGAGCCGGCGGGGCCCACGGGCAACCCCGAGATCCCTGTAGCCCAGAGCATCGTAGACTACATCTTCCGCTGGCTGGCCTCCCAGTTCCTGAGCGAGGAGGAGAAGCAAGAGCTGGGCATCCTCACGCCGGAGGCCAGGGAGGTCCTGGCCCGACAGGGGCCCCGGCAGCTGCCCCTGCTGGAGGTGCGCCGCCCTGGCCTCATCCACGACGATGCCCCTCCCTGTCCCAGCTGCGGCTGGATCATGGCCCGTCGCGGCGCTTGCTACTGCTGCGACAACTGCGGCACCACCACGGGATGTGGCTAGCGGGGCGTGGCTGGGCTGGTGGGCGATGGAGGATTCGAACCTCCGACCTTCTCGGTGTAAGCGAGACGCTCTACCGCTGAGCTAATCGCCCACCTCTCCGCCTAACGATGCTATGGCCTTGGCCCTATCTGGGTCAAGAGCTAAAGTGGCGTTAAAATGGCCTGAGAAAGATACGAGGAGGCAACGCCATGAAGATCTTCGTCTCTACCGCCATCACCTATGGCCGCCGGGAGTACGTAGAGGCTGTGCGCCGCATCGTTCAGACCCTTAAGGAGATGGGGGTGGAGGTCCTCAACGAGCGAGTGGCCGACCCCACCTTCCCCCAGCCAGCGGTGGACAGGGCCCAGGCCCTGCGGGAGGCTTACCAATGGTTAAAGGAGGCCGATGCCCTGGTGGCCGAGGCCACCGTCTCCTCCACCGGGGTGGGCTGCGAGTTGACCACCGTGCAGATGCGGGGCAGGCCTGTCCTTCTTCTCTACGACGCCCACTTCGGATTCCGTATCTCCGACTGGGTCCTCCACCACCCAGCGCCCAATGTCACGGCCAAACCCTATCGCGACTTGGCGGAGCTGGAGGACGAGGTGAAGGCCTTCGTGCGGCGCCTCGAGGGCCCTAAATAGTTTTCGTTGACAAGCAGCTAAGGTGGCCCTACACTCACTCACAGGGGGTAGCCAAGGCCCCATGGGAGGGGGCGGACAACGGGCATGAGCGAGGATCACACCCTGAGCAAAGCGGAATGGCTGGAAAAGCGGTATCGGCCCTCTCTGAGCCGTTTGCCGGAGCGTCAGGAGCCCATGGAGACCTCCTTCGGCATGCCCGTCGAGCCCCTTTACACCCCCGATGACCTGGAGGGATGGGACTACCACCAGAAGCTGGGCTACCCAGGTGAGTACCCCTTCACGCGAGGCGTCCAGCCCAGCATGTACCGGGCTCGCCTCTGGACCATGCGCCAGTATGCCGGATATGGGGACGCCGAGGAGTCCAACCGCCGCTACCATTACCTGCTTCAACAGGGGCAGACGGGCCTTTCAGTGGCCTTCGACCTGCCCACCCAGATAGGCTACGACTCGGACCACCCCATGGCCCAGGGGGAGGTGGGCAAGGTGGGGGTGGCCATCTCCTCCCTGGCTGACATGGAGCTCCTCTTTAGAGGAATCCCCCTGGAGAAGGTCACCACCTCCATGACCATCAACGCCACGGCGGCCATCCTCCTGGCCATGTATGTGGCGGTGGCCAAGAAGCAAGGGGCCGATCTGCGCAAGCTTGGAGGCACCATCCAGAATGACATCTTAAAGGAGTACATCGCCCGCGGCACCTACATATTCCCGCCCAAGCCCTCCCTGCGCCTCATAACCGACGTCTTCGCCTGGTGCAAGGATCACCTGCCCCAGTGGAACACCATCAGCATCTCTGGCTACCACATCCGGGAGGCGGGAAGCACGGCGGTGCAGGAGGTGGCCTTCACCTTCGCCAACGCCATTGCCTATGTGCAGGCGGCCATCGATGCCGGCCTGCAGGTGGACGAGTTCGCCCCCCGTCTGAGCTTCTTCTTCGCTGCCTACACCAACCTGCTGGAGGAGGTGGCCAAGTTCAGGGCGGCCCGTCGCATGTGGGCCCGCATCATGCGGGAGCGGTTCGGGGCCAAGGACCCCAGGTCCATGATGCTGCGCTTCCACACCCAGACAGGGGGAGCGACCCTCACCGCTCAACAGCCGGAGAACAACATCATCCGCACCACCATACAGGCCCTCGCGGCCGTCCTCGGGGGTACCCAGAGCCTCCACACCAACTCCATGGACGAGGCCCTGGCCCTGCCCAGCGAGAAGGCTGTGCAGATCGCTCTCCGTACCCAGCAGATCATCGCCTATGAGTCAGGGGTGGCAGATGTCATCGACCCCTTGGGGGGCTCCTATTACGTGGAGAAGCTCACGGACATCATCGAAGAGGAGGCCCAACGGTACATCGACCGTATCGACGACATGGGTGGGGCGTTGGCGGCCATCGAGATGGGCTTCCAGCAGCGGGAGATCCAAGAGGCCGCCTGGCGATACCAGCAGATGGTGGATCAAGGCCAGAAGGTGGTGGTAGGTGTCAACCGCTTCCGCACCGATGGCCAAGAGCTGCCTCTGGAGCTCCTGCGGGTGCGACAAGAGGTGGTGAGCCGGCAGTTGGAGCGGCTGCGGCGGGTGCGGGGGGAGCGGGACGAGGCCAAGGTGCATCACCTGCTGCGCCTGCTGGAAGACGCCGCCCGCAGCGATGCCAACCTCATGCCCCTGTTCATAGAGTGCGTAGAGAACTATGTGACCCTTGGCGAGATATGTGACGTCCTGCGGCGTGTCTTTGGCGAGCAAAAGGAGTTCATGGTCTTCTGAGGCGGCCGATGGGCAAACAGGAGCTATTGCAACAGGTGGAGGAGGGCTTCCAGCAGCTCCTGGCGGCGGTCGAGGACTTGAGTGAGGAGGCCGCCACCCGTATTTGGTATGGCAGCTGGAGCGTCCGCGACATCATAGCCCACATAGCGGGCTGGCACAGGGAGATGGCCGGGGCGCTGGAGCGGCTGGCCCGGGGCGAGCGACCGACGCCCGAGGGGGTCGACTATTCCGACGCGGACGCCTGGAATGCCCGGTTCGCCCAGGCGCAGGCAGGATCCCCATGGCAGCAGGTGCTGGCGGAGCTCAAGGCCAGCAAGGATGCCCTCTTGGCGGCCGCCCAGCAGGTGCCTGAGGAGCGTTTCCAGGAAGGGCGGGCGGCCTTTCGCATCTTGCACAACGTGGCCATCGACCATTACCAGGAGCACATACCTGCCATCCTGGAGTGGCGAAGGAGGGAGGGCCTTTGATCCAGAAGGTGCACCACGTGGGCATCGCCGTGCAGGACCTGGAGGCTGCCTTGCGATTCTATCGCGATGTACTTGGGCTGCCGCTACATAAGCAGGCGGTGGTGGAGGAACAAGGGGTGAGGGCTGCCCTTCTGGCCATCGGCCAGAGCGAGATCGAGCTACTGGAGCCCACCGGGCCCGATACGCCCGTGGGCCGGTTCATAGCTCGCCGGGGCGAGGGCCTGCACCACATCTGCTTCCAGACGGACGATGTGGCCCAGGAACTGGAAGGGCTCAAGGCCAAGGGAGTAGAGCTGGTGGACCAGCAGCCGAGGCGGGGCCTGGCCGGGCTTATCTGCTTCCTTCACCCCAGGGCTCATCACGGCGTGCTAGTAGAGCTGGCCCAGCCCCTGGAGGAGTGAGATGCCCAGGCGCATCTTGGAGGTCCTGATATCGGCACAAAACGTAGATGCCGCTTTGGATACCTACCGCCGCAACTTAGGACTTGAGGCCATAGGGTGCGTCGAGGGCGAGGAAGGCCACGTAAAGGTGGGGGAGACGTCCCTGGTCCTCTTGAGGCCGGACATAGCCCGCCAACGCCTTCCCCTGGCCGAGGGGAGTGGTGAGGGCCTCCTCGGCCTGACCCTGGAGGTGGAGGATCTGCAGGAGGAGGTGGCCCGCCTCCGCCGTCACGGCGTGGAGGTGGAGGGGCCCACAACGGAAGGGGATTTGCAGGTGGCCCACATACCTCCCCAGTTCGCCCATGGCGTCCCCATCCGCCTGGTGCAGCAGCCCTGACGCCCACCAGATGATAAGATAGGATGCTGGGGATGGATGGCCAGAGGAGGGTCAAGATCGTCATCGCCAAGCCCGGCCTAGACGGGCACGATCGGGGGGCCAAGGTGGTGGCCAGGGCCCTGCGGGATGCGGGGTTCGAGGTGGTCTATACGGGCATCCGCCAGACCCCGGAGAACATCGCCGAGACGGTCCTCCAGGAGGATGCCGACGCCCTGGGCCTCTCCATCCTCTCGGGTGCCCATCTGGAGCTCTTCCCGCGAGTGGTGGAAGAGCTCAAGAAGCGAGGCCTGGAGGACGTGGTGTTGTTCGCCGGCGGGATCATTCCCCAGGAGGACGTGCCGGCCCTGCAGGCCATGGGCTTTCGGGCCATCTTCGGTCCTGGCAGCTCCACCCACGATATCGTGAACTGGGTGCGGGAGAACGTCAGGCCGCGGGGGGCGGAGGCGAGGGCGTGACGGAGCAGTTGGTGCAGGAGGCCCTAGGCGGTCAGCGCCGCGCCTTAGCCCGCCTCCTCACGCTGGTGGAGAACGGCGACCCCCAGGGCAGGGAAGCCTTGCGCCTGCTCTATCCCCGCTCCGGGCGGGCCCACGTGGTAGGCATCACCGGGGCGGCGGGCTCGGGCAAGAGCACCCTCATTTTTGCGTTGGCCCGGGCGCTACGGGCCATGGGCAAGAGGGTGGGCATCGTGGCGGTGGACCCCACCAGCCCCTTCACCAAGGGCGCCCTCCTGGGGGACCGCGTGCGCATGCAGGGCCTCACCTCCGACCCTGAGGTCTTCATCCGCAGCATGGCCAGCCGAGGAGCCATAGGGGGGCTTGCCCCCACCACTGTGGACATGGTGACCGTCCTGGATGCGGTAGGCAAGGACGTGGTCATCGTGGAGACGGTGGGAGCTGGGCAGGACGAGGTAGAGATCATGGACGCCGCCCATACCGTCGTGGTCGTCACCGTGCCCGGCACGGGCGATGAGATCCAGGCCATCAAGGCGGGCATATTCGAGATCGCCCACATTCTGGTGGTCAACAAGTGTGACCTGCCTAGAGCTGACCTGCTGGCCCGCCAGCTAGCGGAGTTTGTCAACTTGGAGAAGGAGGACGGCTGGCGGGTGCCCATCGTGCAGACCATTGCCATCCGCGATGACGGGGTGGCATCCCTGGTGGAGGCCCTGGAGGCCCACCGACGTCATCTCGTCTCCTCAGGGCTCATGGAGCGCCTCCAGAGGGAGCAGGCGCGACGTCGTCTCCTCTCTGCCGTCCACCGCCAGCTGTGGGAGATAGTGTGGCGGGAGGTGGGGGACTGGGATGAGCTAGTGGAGGCGGTGGCCCGGCGGCAGGTAGACCCCTTCACAGCTGCCCAGGGCCTTGTTGAGAGGGCCTTGGGGCGTCCTCAGCTATAATGGGTCTTGGGGCGTGGATCCCCTTATGAGCGTTTCCCTATCTTGGGCGTTAGGCCAGCTGGAGCCTCGCCCGACTGCAGAAGCCATACAGATCACCGGCGTCCCCGTCCACCTGGGGGCCATCGCTTTGGGGCTGGGCCTCCTCTCATATGCTTTGGTCAACGCTGTGGAGATCGCCGTGGTGGGGGCCAATCGCATTCGTGTCCTCCACCTGATGGAGCAGGGTAGCAAGGCGGCCAGGGCCCTGCACCGTCTGCAGATGGCTAAGGAGCGTTTCTTCACCTTTATCGTCATCCTGCAGAACCTCTCGGTCATCGTGGCCTCTACCGCTGGGGGCCTGTTGGCGGGGCAGGCGCTAGGCGGGGTGGGGGGGCTGGCCCTGGGCACGGGCCTCCTCACCTTAGGGCTGGCCATCTTGGGGGAGGTGGTGCCCAAGGTGCTGGCGGCCCACAGTGGCGTCACCTTCCCCCTTTTGGTGGCAGGGCCGGTGGAGGGGCTCATGCGCCTCCTCTCGCCTGTGCTAGTGCCCCTTGCCGCCATGCCGGCCTGGGTGGCCCGGCGGCTATTGGGCGAGCAGGCTGGGGTGCCGCTGGCGGTGACGGAGGCCGAGCTGCGCACCCTCATCGACATCGGCGCCGAGCAAGGGGGCCTTGAACGGCGAGAGGCGGAGCTCTTGGAGAGGGTTTTCCGCTTTGGTGACAGGCGGGTGCGGGAGGTGATGGTGCCCCGTACGGAGATCGTGTGGCTGGAGAAGTCCATGACCCTGGCTGACCTTTATCGCGTCTTCTCCCAGCACCCCCATACCCGCTTCCCCGTCTATGATGGCTCGGTGGACCAGGTGGTGGGCATCGTCAACATAAAGGACGTGTTACGGGGCCTGGCTCAGGGGGAGCTGAGCAAGGAGAGCCCCATCGAGTGGGCTATGCGCCCCGCCCTCTTCGTCCCAGAGAGCAAGCGGGTGGTGGACCTCTTCACCGAGATGCAAAGCAGTGGTCAACAGATGGCGGTGGTGGTGGACGAGTTTGGGGGCACGGCTGGCATCGTCACCTTGGAGATGTTGCTAGAGGAGATGGTCGGGGTCGTGAGCGACGAGCTGCGTCCTGCCCAGCCCCAGTTCGTGCCCTTGGACGAGCGCACATATCGCATCGATGGCGGTATGAGTATCGATGACGCCAACCAGGAGCTGGGGCTGGGCTTACCCAAGGGTGACTACGAGACGGTGGCAGGGTTCATCCTAGACCACTTGGGCCGCATACCACAAGAGGGGGAGCAGTTCGTCTATAACGGTCTGCGTATCGCCGTCACCCGCATGTCCGGACGCAAGATCGAAGAGGTGGTGGTGACCAGGTTAGGGGAGGGTGGGCTATGAAGGCCCAACGGTTGAGGGTCACCTTTCAGCGGGGGGAGCAGGTGAAGTACATCACCCACCTGGACCTGATGCGCTACTGGGAGCGGGTGCTAAGGCGGGCGGGCGTCCCCTTGGCTTATTCTGAGGGCCACAACCCCACCCCCCAGATATCGCTAGCCGCCCCCTTGCCTGTAGGGGTTACCTCATCCTGTGAGCTCATGGACGTTTACCTTTGGCGTCGCATGGATCTGCGCGACTTCCTACGCCGTGTGTCCCGCCAGGTGGTGCCAGGTACGGAAATAGTGGCCGTGCGGGAGATAGGCTTGAGGGAGCCATCGTTGCAATCGCAGGTGCGCTGGGCCCAATATCGCGTGGAGGTGGACAAGGAAGGGCGCACCCGTAGCGAGGTGGAGGAGGCCATCGAGAGGATCATGTCCTCTTCCTCCCTCCCCTGGCAACATCTGCGCGATGGCCAGGTGCGTCGCTATGACCTGCGCCGCCTTATCTTCGACCTTTGGCTGGAAGAAGAGGCTCAACAGACCTTTGTGCTGGGGATGCGCCTGCGCACCGACCAGCAGGCGGCGGGGCGGGCGGAGCAGGTGACGGCGGCCTTGGGGTTCCGGACGCCCCCCCTACGTATCCACCGCGTGGCCATCTTCGTGGAAGAGACCCCCAAGGTAGCTCGAGCCTACCGTCGCCTGGGGGAGGTGTGAGGAAGCCTCCCGCGCTCTATAATGGCTCCTAAGGGGAAGCCATGCGCATAGCAGTGGGCAGCGACGAACGAACCCACCTGACAGACTCGGTGGTGGAGGAGCTCCGCCGCATGGGCCATGAGGTGGAGCTTGTGGGACCATTACGGGGGGAGCCCCTCCAATGGGCCGACGTAGCCCGTCAGGTGGCCGAGATGGTGGCCAAGGGGGAGGCCGAACAGGGCATCCTCTTCTGCTGGACGGGCACAGGCGTGTCCATCGCCGCCAACAAGGTGCCTGGGGTGAGGGCGGCCCTCTGCCACGACGCCGAGACGGCTAGGGGGGCGCGGGCCTGGAACGATGCCAACGTCCTCTGCCTCAGCCTGCGCGCTACCTCAGAGGCCGTGGCCAAGGAGATCCTGGAGGCCTGGTTTTCGGCCTCCCTCGACCCCTCGGAAGCGGAGAACGTGCGTAAGGTGGAGGCCATGGACCGGGCGCGAGCCTGCCAGGAGGGGCAGAGAAGGTGAGCCGCCGTGAGCGCCGGCGGCGGGAGGGGGCTGGTTCCTCGGCCGCCTTCTGGCGTAGAGGCTCCCTTAAAACGCGGCGGCCCCGCGCCCCAGCGCCTCGGCCGGGCTTCCATATTCCGGCATGGGTGCCGGTGCTAGTTGTGGTGGCAGCGGTGATGGCCATCTTCCTGGGCTTAGTGGTCTTTCGCGAGGCGGGAGGTACTAGCCCCAGCATCGGCGATCACTGGCATGCCCCCTATGAGGTGTGGTTGTGTGGGGCCAAAGAGCCTCCTCTACCCGCCTTCCCGGGAGGTGTGCATACGCATGGCGACGGCATCATTCACATCCATCCGGAGACGGTGGCTGAGGAGGGGAGGGGGGCCCGCCTAGTGATGTTCTTCCAATATGCGGGAAGGGCGTTGGGCAAGGGGGGCGTCCTTGGCCCCGACGTTTTCCAGATGCCTGGCAGCGATAAGGTCTATCGCAATGGCGATGTTTGCCAGGAGGGGCCTTATGCGGGGCAGGCGGGCGTAGTCCAGGTGTACGTCAATGGACGCCGCCTCCTTCCCCGGGAGCTGGAAGAGTACATCCCTCGGGACGGGGACCGAGTCCTCATCGCCTTTGCGCCGGAGGGTGCCGTCCCCGTGACCCCCACCGCACCCCTGGCAACGCCCAGCCCTACCGCCGGGGGCTAAGGCGAGTGGCCATGGTCTCTGGGGTCACCTGGTCGGGCAGCCAGTAGGTCCGGAAGGTGAGCCACCCCAGGAAGGAGGCCAGCCCCGCCACCACTCCCACCAGCCTGATGCCCAGGGGGTTCTCGGCTGTGGAACCCAGGGCCAGCAGGAGGGCAAGGATGGGCGGGAAGGCAGCAGAGGCTATCTTCTCCAGGGTGGCCTGGGTAGCATAGTAGATGGCCTCCCGCCGTTGCCCGGTGCGCAAGGCGTCGTAATCGATGATGTCCGCCTGGATGGCATTGGGGAAGGTGTATACGGCCGTCATGGGCAGCCCTATGATGGCCACCATGAGCACCGCCTGCAGCAAGGGGTTGACGCCGGGGATAAAGCCCATGAAGGCCAACCAGGGCAGATAGAAGCTGGCAAAGAGCATGGCCGTCGAGTATACCCACGCCTTTCCCCGCCAGATGCTCAACTGGTACACCAGGGGCAGGGAGGCAAGGACCACCAGAATGGCCATACCCGTGAGGATGCCCACCACCGTCCCCACCCCCAGCCCCACCTTCACGGGCCCAAGCTGCAGCAGCACCTCGTGCCCATGCTCCAGGCGGAGGATCTCGGGCCGGTGTCCCCCGAGGAGGACGACCTGGGCCCAGTAGGGGAGGGCAGCTGTAAGCATGCTTATAGCCATGTTGAACAGGATGAAGGTGGGCAGGAAGGCGCGGAACTGGTCGTTGGCAAGGCAGGCCCGCACAGCGGCCAGGAAGTCGATGCGCACTGGCTCGACATCCCGGCGGGCATAGCGCCAGGCCCCCGCCAGCCCCACGTAGCGGGAGACAAAGGCCAATATGGCCATGGTGATCCCCATGGCCTGAAAGCCCATGGTGTCCACGATGATGCCGCTTATGACCAGGGCCACGAAGGCCCCCAAGGTCCCAAAGAACACCTGCCAAGTCACGATGCTCATCCTGTCTTGGGAGCGGGGGGCGATCTCCGGAAGTAGGGACTCGAAGGGCCCTCCTGAGAGGGTGCTGAACAGGTAAAAGGTTTCCAGCACTATGAAGAGGTAAGCGGCGTTGAGGGCGCTCTGCCGCGGTTCGGGGGGCATCCAGAGGAGGGCGGCGAACAACGCATAGAAGGGGGTAGCCAGAAGAACGAAGGGGATACGTCTGCCCCAGCGGCTCCGAGTGCGGTCGCTCCACCAGCCGATGAGGGGGTCGTCCAGGGCTTCGATGACGCGGGCTGCCAGAAGGAGGGCTCCCAAGACTAACATGGGCACCCTGGCAGGCAGATCGGACTCGGGTGGCGGGGCGTAGAAGTAGATGAGCCAGAGGTCGCGGGACCGCGACAGGACGTTGCCGCCAAAGCTGGCAGACGCGTATAGCAGGCGGTTGAGGCGCGGGAGCGCTGGCAAGGCCTCGGCCATGGTCCTTACACTGTGTGCTCGCCCCTCTCCATGGCCCTCTGCAGGTCCAGGGCGTAGTATCCCCACATGGGTGGGGGTAGTAGACGACCGATGGCCATCATGGCCTGGTCGCGGGCCTGGCGAGCTTGCTCCCTCTCATCGCCGTCCCCCATCTGGAAGGGGACGGGGGGGCCGAACTTGGCCACTAGCACCCCCTCCTCCTCATATAGCCCAGCAGGCACCACCGGCACCCCCTTCTGGGCCAGCCCCAGCAACAGGAGCCCTACCGCCTCCGGTGGGCGGATGAGGGTGCCCGTGCCGATGCCCTCGGGGAAGAAGGCGATGGGCCTATCGCCCTGGGCCGCCTCAAGCACCGCCCTCACGACGGCCGCCCGCCCCATGGCCCGCTCCTTGGCCCTGGGAACGATGATGAGCCCGTAGACGTCTGCGAGGCGCCTAAACAGCCACCGCAGCACTGGCACGGGCACAGGCAGGGGGCCGAGGCGGAAGTTGTACCATTCGCTGGTCATGAGCCAGCGTGGTGACTGATGGCGGCGCTCCCACAGGGCGGCAGTGAGAACCATCCCTCCCCAGAACACCTTTAGGCCCGGGCGTTCATAATGATTGGCGATGATGGCCAAGGGCCCCGTCTCGGGGATCCTCTCCTGCTGCAAGACGCGGTAGGGGAAGCGTGTCCGTGCCAGCACCGCCTGAGCGTCTTCGCCCACCTCGCGTCTACGCCCCAGGGCTACGGCGCCCACAAACCGCAGGATGTAAGAGAGGGGCAGACGGTAGGAAAGGGGTTCGGGCACGCTCTCACCGTATCCATTGTAACGCAGGGGGTGGGCTTTCGAACTCTTGCTCTTGGTGGTATACTTGGCCCGCCTCGAGGTGAGAGTGTGCCTGTGGTGATCACCATATCTGGAGCACCGGGTAGCGGGGCATGGGAGCTGGGCCACTTGGTGGCCCAACGGCTAGGGGTGGAGCTCGTGGACCGGGAGCTCTTGGCCGATGCCGCTCGCCGCCTGGGGGTAGCGGTGGAGCAGCTGGCCCGCAGGGACGAACGGTGCCTGAGCCTGCGGGAGAAGGTGGCCCTTTTCCTGCGTCAGTTCCTAGAACGGTCAGCCCTCCTAGGGGCCGACCCCTTGTCCGGGGGGCTGGGCCTGGAGCTCATCCTCGCTGGCACCTATGCCGATATGGCCACCAGGGTGGAGGAAGGCGAGGGCCTCCCCGAGGAGGCCTACATCCAGGTGCTCACCACCCTCATGCGGGAGCTGGCTGCCCGTGGGGACGTGGTCATTTTGGGCCGGGGGAGCCACATGGTCCTGCAGGGCCATCCCCACGCCCTGCATGTCCTGGCCATCGCCCCCAAGGAGGAGAGGCTGCGGAGGTTCGCCCAGCGGGAGGGCCTGGGGCTGGAGGAGGCGGCGCGCCGCCTGCACCAGACCGAGAAGGGGCGCCAGCTCTTCTACCGCCGCTATTGGAAGGTGGACCCTGACGACCCCTCCTATTACCACCTGACGGTGGAGACGTCCCGTTTGCCTTTGGAGGTGGCGGTGGAGGTGGTGGCTGTGGCAGCCGGCGCCCTGAGGGGCTAGGCCGCTACAGCCTGGATATCAGCTCCCGTAGGTAGGTCTCCGCCCGGTCTAGGCGGGCGCGCAGTCCCAGAGGATGGTGGGGTGCCATAGGGACGCCCCAGCCCCGGTCGCGAGCCCCCATCCCCACCAGCTTCAAAAAGCCCCGCGCCTCTGACGAGTCCTCGCCGAAGATGGTCACCAGCAAGTGGTAGGTGGCGTCCACCCACTGGCCATATTGGTAGGAGAGGGGGCCGCGTCCCCGCAGGCGGGGGACCAGCTCCAGTTGCCTCTGCAACTTAGCCACTGCCACCTTTGGTGCTGTCATGGGCGCCCACCTCCGTGGCGATAGGGCCTTCCCAAGGGCCCCACCGCTTGCCGTAATTGGCCTTCATCTCCTCTAGGAACTGCCGGAAGGCCAGGCCGTCCAGCCCCTCCCTCACCATGACATAAGCGTCCTCGTGGTTATCGGAGTAGTAACGAGGGCGTATCGTCACTTTTTGGAACCCGTACTTCTCGTAGAGGGCGATGGCGACTCCATTGGAGACGCGGCACTCCAGGACGGCCTCCCTCTTGCCTAGGGAGGCGGCTAGCTCCAGGGCACACATGATGAGGAGCTCGCCGAAGCCCTGACCTCGCCACGGCCTGGCCACAGCCACAGCCACAATATGGGCCTCCTGGGCCGGCAGCCACATCCCCAGGTACCCCACCACCTCCTGCTGGGGGCGGCGGGCACAGTTGAGAAGGCCCAATAAGCCTCGCCCCTGCTGGGGGGGCTTGCAGGCCACCGCCACCAGATAACGGGCAAGGCCGCCGTGCCCTAGCATCTCGTGCAAGGGCGTGGGCCGCTGCTCAGGAAAGGCCTCCCGCTCGATGGCCCGGACCGCTGCCAGGTCCTCCTCAGTGAAGAGGCGCACCTTCCGGCGGACGGTATCCACGTCCACCATTCTAGCCGTTAACGAGGGGGTAAGGACAGTGCTACAATCGTTTTCAAACGTCATGGGCCATCTGTTGCGTCTTCTGGGCCTGCTCCGGCCTCACTGGCGAGCGACGGCCCTCACCATAGCCTGCGTCCTGGGCACGGCGGCCTTTGGCCTGGCCATGCCGAGGTTGGTGCAATGGAGCATCGACTTCGCCCTAGGAGTGCGTCTGGAGGGAGGGAGGGTGCAGGTGGAGGCCAACGCCCGGGCCCTGGCGGTGGCCGCCATGGCGGTGGTAGGCGTGGGGGCCATGCGAGGCCTCTTCTCCTTTGGCCAGCAGTTCTTGGCGGAATGGACGGGACAACAGCTGGCCTATGAGCTGCGGAACCGTCTCTATGAGGCCTTCCAGCGTCTCTCCTTCTCGTTCCACGACCGTGCCCAGACGGGCCAGCTCATGTCCAGGGCTACCCAGGACGTGGAGGGAGCGCGCTTGTTTATCACCTTTGGCGTCCTGCGGATGGGGTATATGGTCATCATGCCAGTGGCTGTGCTGGCCATCATGGTGATGGCTAGCTGGCGTCTGGCCCTCTTGGTGTGGGCCTTCATCCCATTCATCCTTTGGCGCTCGGTGGTCATGAGCCGCTCTCTACGGCCCCTTTGGCTGCGGATCCAGGACCGACTGGGTAACCTCACCACTGTGCTGCAGGAGGCCCTTTCGGGCTTCCGGGTGGTCAAGGCGTTCGGCCGCGAGGAATATGAGGTGGGGCGGTTCGCAGAAGAGGCTCAGCGTCTGCTGAAGGACTCCTTGGCGGCCAGCCGTGTGCAGGCGCGGGATGCGCCCCTTATCTCCGCCCTATGGCTCGTGGCTGCTGCCTCCGTCCTCGTGTACGGGGGATGGCAGGTGCGGGAGGGGGCCATCACCCCAGGCGAGCTGACGGCCTTCTTCCTCTACCTGAACCTGCTGCAGATGCCTGTGCGAGCTTTGGGGTGGGTGCTGGGGCTTTATGCTCGGGCCATCTCCGCCGCCCAGCGCATCTTCGAGGTGCTGGATGCGCAGCCGGAGGTCCGAGAGCGGCCGCGGGCCATGGAGCTGCGTCACGTGCGGGGGCACGTTCGCTTTGAGGACGTGTACTTCTCCTATGATGGCCGCACACCTGTGCTGCGGGGGATAGACCTGGAGGCCCGGCCCGGGGAGGTGGTGGCCCTGGTGGGCCCCCCTGGCAGCGGCAAGACCACCCTCGTCCACCTCATCCCCCGCTTCTACGACGTTACCAGCGGGCGCGTCACCATCGATGGCATCGATGTGCGGGACGTCACCTTGGCGTCCTTGCGGCGGGTTGTGGGCATCGTCCATCAGGACGTGTTTTTGTTCTCGGCCACCATTCGCGAGAACATCGCCTACGGCGTGCCCACCGCCCGGCAGGAGGAGATCGAGAGGGCGGCCAAGGCCGCCCGCATCCATGACTTCATCCTCTCCCTGCCCGAGGGGTACGACACCTGGGTAGGGGAGCGGGGCATCACGCTCTCGGGGGGGCAAAGGCAGCGCATCGCCATCGCCCGCACCCTCCTGCGGGACCCTCGCATCCTCATCTTGGACGACTCCACCTCTAGCGTGGACGTGGAGACGGAGCGCCTCATCTGGGAGGCGCTGGTGGAGCTCATGTGTGGGCGCACCACCTTTGTCATCGCCCACCGTGCTGCCACCCTGGAGATGGCCGACCAGGTCCTGGTGCTAGACGGGGGGCGCATCGTAGAGAGGGGCCGGCATAGGGATCTGTTGGCCCGCGGCGGGCTTTACGCTGCGATCTATCGGCAGGAGTTGGCTGTCCAGGGAGCGGTGGCCCTAACGCGTGGGGATGGGAGGTCTTGAGCATGTGGGGTGGCCATCTGGCGGCCATGCGGCGCGGCGAGGTGTGGGACGAGGAGGGGTCCGGGCGTATATACGACCATAGGGTGGTGAGCCGCCTCCTCCCCTTTCTTGCGCCCCATCGCTGGACGGTGCTGGCCGCCTTGGGGGCGGCGGCCATCACAGCCCTCGCCTTCCACGTGCAGCCTTGGCTTATAGGGCGAGGCGTGGACTTGGTGGTGGAGGGTGGGCCCATGCGCCAAGTGATGGCCATAGGTGCCCTGGTGGTGGGGCTGGCGGGCATCAGTTGGGGTTCCCAGCGGTGGCAGCAGTTGATGATGGCCTATGCTGGCCATCACGTCCTCTACGACCTGCGAGTCCGCCTCTTCCGCCACATCATGGGCCTTTCGGTGGGCTTCCTGGACCGTCACCAGGTGGGCCGCGTCATGTCTAGGGTCCAGAACGACGTCATCGCGCTGCAGGATCTGCTGACGTCCGGGGTGGTGAGCATCCTAAGCGATCTCTTGGGCCTGGGAGTGGTGTTCTTCTTCCTTTTCTATCAGGATGTCCTGTTGGCCCTGGTGACCCTCTCGATGGCGCCCATCCTGGTGGGGGCCCTGACGGTATGGCAGGAGAGGGCACGAAGGGCCTTCCTAAGGGCGCGCCAGGCCATTGCTGTGGTCAACGCCAATCTGCAGGAGGACGTGTCCGGGGTGAGGGTGGTGCAGGCCTTCACGCGCGAGGCGGAGAATTTCCGGCGGTTCTCCCAGGTCAACGCCGACCACCTGGCGGCCAATGTGGATGCTGGGCGCCTGGCGGCGGCGGTGATGCCCATGGTGGAGCTTCTTATGGCCGTAGATATCGCTTTGGTGGTGGCCGTAGGGGGGATGAGGGTGGCCCAGGGCCATCTGGGCCTGGGCTCCCTGGTGGCCTTCGCCCTCTATGTGCAGCGCTTCTTCGAGCCAGTGCGCAACCTGGTGATGCAGTATGCCCAGCTGCAGCGGGCCATGGCCGCCGGGGCGCGCATCTTGGAGGTCCTGGATACCGAGCCTGAGATGAAGGACGCCCCCGATGCTGTGGACCTCCCCCGTGTGCGGGGAGAGGTGGTGTTCAGGGGCGTCCGTTTCAGCTATGTGCCCGGGGTGGAGGTGCTCAAGGGCATCGACTTGCACGTGCGCCCTGGGGAGATGGTGGCCATCGTGGGGCCCACAGGAGCGGGCAAAAGCACCCTCGTCTCCCTGGTGGCCCGCCTCTACGACGTCACCTCCGGCCAGGTCCTCATCGATGGGGTGGACGTGCGACAGGTGCGGCGGGCAAGCCTGTGCCGTCACCTGGGGGTGGTGCTGCAGGAGCCCTTCCTCTTCTCAGGGACGGTGCGGGACAACATCCGCTTCGGCCGTCCGGAGGCCAGCGATGAGGAGGTGGAGGAGGCAGCCAAGCTGGTAGGGGCCCACCAGGTCATCGTCCGGCTCCCCCAGGGGTATGAGACGCCGGTGTATGAGCGGGGCCAGAACCTCTCCCCGGGGGAGCGGCAGCTCATCGCTTTCGCCCGGGCCATGCTGGCCGACCCCCGCATCCTCATCCTGGACGAGGCCACGGCCAGCGTGGACCCCCTGACGGAGAGGCGGGTGCGGCAGGCCTTGAGACGGCTGCTGCAGGGGAGGACGGCCTTCGTCATCGCCCATCGCCTCTCCACAGCGCAGGACGCCCACCGGGTGGTGGTGATGGACGGGGGGCGCATAGTGGAGGAGGGGAGGCATGAGGAGCTCCTGGCCCGGGGAGGGCTATATGCCCGCCTCTGCGCCACCTCCCTATCGCCCGGCGCCCTGCCGGCGGATGATGCCGTCGCCGCGGGGTGAGGCCTCGTCCTTGGGCCCACATCCCCCCATAATCAGCCGTTGGAGGTGAGGTCCGTGGATGTGGAAGCGTTAGCGCAGGAGTTGGCCTCGGCCATTGGCCAGCAGAGCGTGGGGCTGAGCCCGGAGGAGCTGGAGCGGTACGCCTGGGATGCCCTGGGCCCCAACCGGGCCCCTCCCTCCCTGGGGGAGGTGCGCCCCCAGCCCCTGCTGGTGGCCAGGCCCCGCACCACCGAGGAGGTGGCGGCGGTGGTGGCCATCGCCCACCGTTGGGGGGTGCCCGTGGTCCCCTATGGGGGCGGCACGGGGGTCATGGGCGGGGCCATACCCCTGCGCCCCTCTCTCATGGTGGACACCACGGGCCTGGACCACATCTCAGACATCAGCGTCACCGACCTGACGGTGCGGGTGGGCGCGGGGGTGATCCTGGAGCGGCTGGACCGAGAGCTGGAGGAGCACGGCCTCATGCTTCCCCACGACCCTTGGTCCCTGCCCATCGCCACCGTGGGCGGGGCCATCGCCACCAATGGCATGGGCTACCGCGTGGGGCGCTATGGCTCCATGGGCCACCTGGTGCTGGGGCTGGTGGCCGTCCTGCCCGATGGCCGCATCCTGCGCACCCGCGGCGTGGACGGCGCCTCCGTGGGCCTGGACCTCAAACACCTCTTCATCGGCACCGAGGGGTGCTTTGGCATCGTCACCGAGGCCGTGTTGCGGGTGGCCCCCCGGCCTGAGGAGCGGGCCATGGCCGGCTACCACTTCCGCAGCTTCGAGGAGGGGTTCCAGGCCATCCTGGGCATGCGGGCCGTGGGGCTGGTGCCCTCCGTCCTGGACTATGGGGAGGACTTCACCATCGTGGGCGGGGGGGAGGCCAGGAGCGAGGGGGCCACCCTCCACCTGGTGATGGAGGGGTTCCGGGAGGAGGTGGCCGCCCAACGGGCCCGCGCCGACGCCATCTGCCGCGCCCATGGCGGCCGCCCCCTGCCCCAGGAGGAGGCCGCGGCCTTCTGGCGCCACCGCCACGACATCGCCCTCCGCTGGCAGCGGGGCCGGCGGCGGGGAAGGCCCCGCGAGCCGGTGGATGGCGCCCGCTTCGACTACGTCCACGTCTCCCTGCCCCCTTCACGCGTCCTGGAGTACAGGCGCCTCTGTCAGCAGGTGCTGGCCCACCACCGCCTCCTCCCCCTGGAGTACGGCATCTGGGGCCACCCCGGCCTCTTCGATGTGGTGATGGTCCAGACCCATGGCGACCCCCAGGCCCTGGCCCGCGCCCTGGACCAGCTCCTCATGGCCGCCCAGGACATGGGGGGCGCCATGGAGCAGTGTCACGGCGTGGGCATCAAGCTCCTCCACCTCATGGAGCGGGAGCACGGCCTGGGCCTGGCCGTCATGCGGGCCATCAAGAGGGCCCTGGACCCCCAGGGCATCATGAACCCGGGGAAGTTGGCCCTGGGGGCGTGACATGTGGCCGGCGTCATCGTTTATAATAGCGGGAAGAGGTGAGGTGGGGCGGCGGCTGGCCCCCAGGTGGGGCCATGGGCCGCCCCATCCTCCAGTTGGGGAGGTGAGAGATGGCGCGATGCTAAAGGAACAGGTGGCTAGGGGCCTGCCCGGGAGGCCAGGCCCCGTGGCGATGCAACACACCAACGGAAGGAGGAGAGGATGCAAGGGAAGTTGCCCTTAGCACAGGAGATGATAAGAGCGTTGGTAAGGCCCCTAGGGGGCGTGATGGGGCCCTTCTTCTCCTTTGTGGGGGTGGAGGGGGGCAAGGTGAGGCCGCGCGCCGCCGTGGTGGCCGGGCTTGTGGCCGCCCTGGCCTTGCTGGCCGTGCTGCGGGGCGCCCCCAGCGCCAGCGCCGCCTTGCCGACCTTCAGCACTCCCCCCACTTTGAGCCAGAGCCCGGCTGGCGGCACTGCTGTCGACCCTGGGCCCGGCAACCTCATCACCTATACCCTCACGTTTACCACCAGTACCGCCGGTCCCGAGAATCTTACGGCTGAGTTGGACGTGGACGCCCAACTTGTGGTCATAGGGCTTTCGTGCTCCGGCCCCGGTGGGTTAGACAGCATCACTCCCGACCCAGCAGGAATTAGCCCAGGCACTCCCATGGTCGGCGGGGGGACGGTGCGTTGCACCTGGCAGAAAACTGGGGGAGTACCTGCTGGCTTCTATGCCTTCATCGTGACGGGGTACGCTCGGCCGGGCGGCGACAACGATGTGGACGCCCCCACCGACGTTGAGGTGTGTGACGACGCCACCACTCCTCCGGACTGTGACGACGAGGCCGCCGCAAATGTGGTCGCCGCTAGCCTCGCTGGGAGCGTGGGGGTTCTCACCATCAACCCGAACGTCGTCAGCCCCGCCACCATCACGGCCGCAGTGGGGAGCACCGTGACCATCTTGTGGACCCTGCAGGACGGCTACACCTGCGAGAGTGATACCGTCGAAAACGCCACGGTAGAGTGTAACGCAGGTGCTGTATCGGTGGCGCCCGAGGGCGCTCCGGTTGCAGTAGAGTCCGTCACCGTCGTCGACGACGACATGGGCGACGAAACCGTGGTGGAAGTAAAAGTGCGGGGTCTCACGGCCACCACGGCGGTGGTCACCCTTAAGACTCAGTTCTACGGTTCTCCAACCGCCGGCACGGACAACATCAACCCCAACCAGAGCGGGGTGGACGATGTGGGGGCCACGGTGACGTTCGCTGCTGGGCCGGGGCGTCTCATGGGCGACGTGGACTGCGACAACAACGTGACCGTCGCCGACGCCCTGAAGATCCTGCGCTACCTGGGTGGCCTCCCCGTGGTCCAGAACGAGCCGTGCCCGGACATCGGCACGCCGCAGTAGAGGCGGCCGAGGGGGTGGGGCCGTGGGGCAGCTCCCCCACGGCCCCACCAGAACGATGGATGAGATAACCAATCTAGGAGGAGGTGAAGGATGGTGAGAGCTATGAGCCGGCACAAAGCCTGGTGGGCCCTGGCCATAGCCCTGGTGACCGTGGGCGCCTGGCTGGCCACGGCCGGCCGGGCCGGCGCCGAGCCGGCGACGGTGGCGGTGGGCAGCGGCAGCGGCGTCCCCGGCGGCACGGTGACGGTGGGCATCACCGTGACCCCTGGCGCTGGGGAGACGGTGGGCGCCCTGACCGTGGACCTGACGTACGATCCCGCGGTTCTGCAGGCCACTGGCTGCACTCCGGCGGCCTCGTGCAACCCCGCTTTTGGGCCTGACACGGTGCGGTGGGCTCTGGCCAGTCTCTCGGGCCTGAGCGGCACCGTGGGCACAGTTACCTTCCAGATCCTTCCCGGCGCGCCGGCGGGCCCCACTTCCCTCACGCTAGCCATTTCCCAGTGCACAGATACGGAGGGCAACCCCTTGACGTGCACCCCTCAGTCCGGGACGGTGACTGTGCAGGAGGTGACGCCCACTCCCACCGCTACGCCCACTCCCACCGCTACGCCCACTCCCACCGCCACGCCCACTCCCACCGCCACGCCCACTCCCACCGCCACGCCCACTCCCACTCCTACGCCCGGGGCTCTCCCTCGCACCGGTGGTGAGCCTGGCGCTGGTGGCGGGATGAACTGGGCGCTGGTGGCGGGCATCGCCATGGTGGCGTCGGGTATGGCGGTGGCCGGCTGGCGCCTGCGCCGCGGCCTGAGCTAAAGGCCTGAGGACGGCTAGCGGACCCGGGGGATCCGAGGGATGGGTCCCCCGGGCCGCCTTTTTATGGGGGGCCTGTGAGGCCTCAGTGGTGGGAGGAGGTCTGTGCCTCGCGACGGGGGCGGTGGGGCTCGTAGCCCACCAGGCGGCGCAGGCCGGCCAGGAGAAGCCCCAAAAAGGCAGCCCCCGCGGCGGCGATGGCCGTCAGGAGGGGGTAGCGGAGGAGGTCGGGGCGGGCGGCACCCACACCCACCTGGAAGGAGAGGGAGCCAGTGGTGGGCTCTCCCGTGGCCTGGGAACGCACCTGGAAGAAGACCGAGAACCGGCCCTTGGACTCTTGCGGCCACTGGGGCGTCAGCAGCAGGCAGGTGGCGTCCTGGCTGAAGGCGATGGTAGCGGGCAAGGGAGTGCCCAGGGCATCAGTGACGGATGCCCTGTACTGGGATGGGCTGGCGTGGGCCAGGGGCTCGCTGAAGCAGAGGCGGACCACGGGGGGAGGCTGGCCGAGGCGGGAGTCAGGGCCAGGATAGGAGCTCACAAGGGTGGGCTGAGCCGAGGCCTGGGGAGGGGAGAGGGAGGCCCACAGCCCCAGGGAGGCGATAGCGGCGGGTAAGAGCAGCTTGCGCATCCTCTTCCTCCTTCAAGGGCCTTATATTACCAGGACGTGGGCCTTAGCGATAGGTTCCTTGTGAATGAGGGGAGGGCTTGATATAATCGGGTCGGGAACGGCGCCCGGAGCGGGCCTGGCCCCTTCGGGCGCCGTCCGCCAAAAGAGGCGATGAAGGCCGCTGCCGTAAGGACATCATCCAAAGGTAGGGACATGGTTGCTCCCCTCTCGCCGCGGTATCGGCGTGTGGTGGCCAAGGTGGGCACCAACGTCCTCACCGCCGGGGGCGACCGTCTGGACCTGGAGGTTATGGTGTCCCTGGTGGGGCAGGTGGCCCGCCTGCGGGAACAGGGTGTGCAGGTGGCCATGGTCTCCTCGGGGGCCATCGCCGCCGGTCGCCACCGGCTAGGGGTGAAAGGGGAGGCGCGGGATGTGCCGCAGAGGCAGGTACTGGCGGCCGTGGGCCAGCCCGACCTTATGTACGCCTATCAGCAGCTCTTCGCCTGGCACGGCATCACCATAGCCCAGACCCTCCTGTCCCGCCGCGACCTGAGCGACAGACAAGGGTACCTCAATGCTCGCAATACCCTCATGGCCCTGCTGCAACTGGGTGTGGTCCCCATCGTCAACGAGAACGACGTGGTGGCGGTGGAGGAGATCGAGGGAGCGGCCATCGGCGACAACGATACCCTCTCAGCCCTGGTGGCCAACCTGGTGGACGCCGACCTTTTGGTGATCCTGACAGACACTGATGGCCTCTATACAGCCGATCCTTACCTGGACCCGCAGGCCCAGCTCATCAGGCGGGTGGAGCGTATCGATGCCGAGGTGGAGCGGTTGGCAGGGGCTAGCCATGGCCCAGGGCGCGGGGGGATGATCACCAAGGTGCAGGCAGCTAGGCTGGCCACCGCCAGTGGCACCCATGTGGTCATCGCCAACGGCCACAGCCGCGATGTGCTGGTGCGGGTGGTGGCAGGGGAGGAGGTGGGCACCCTCTTCCCAGCGGCCATCGACCGTCTCGAGAGCCGCAAGCGGTGGATGCTCTCAGGTCTCTCCTGGCGGGGGCGCATCGTCATCGATGAAGGAGCGGTGAAGGCTTTGCGGGGAGGCAAGGCCAGCCTCTTGCCGGCGGGCGTGGTGGGCACGGCGGGGGATTTCCAGCGTGGGGATGTGGTGGCCATCGTGGACGCCCAGGGCCAGCAGGTGGCCTGCGGCATCGCCAACTACTCAGCACAGGAGGTGGAGGCCATCAAGGGCCTCCGCTCGGACCGTATCGCTGAGCTTCTAGGGTATACCTACGGGCAGGAAGTGGTCCACAGGGATAACTTGGTGCTCATGTGAGGTGATGCGATGGGTTCGGTGCTCAAGTGGCGCCGACGTAAGATACGTCGTCACAAGTACAAGAAGCTGCGGAAGAAGATGCGCTGGCAACGCCGCCACGGCTAGCCCGCTCCCAGCGCGGGGCCGCTGCGGCGGCAACCCTCACAGCTTGGCCGTGGCGGGGGAGGCGAAAGGTCATGACGGCGATAGCAAGCGAGTTGGAGCTCATGGGTCAGTCGGCCCGCAGGGCGGCCAAGACTTTGGCCCGCACCTCCACCGAGGTGAAGAACCGTGCCCTCCGTAACATCGCCCGCCTGCTAGTGGAACGACAGGAGGAGGTTCTGGCTGCCAACCGCGAGGACATGGAGCAGGCGCGGGCCATGGGGCTGGGGGAGGCTGTGCTGGACCGGTTGGTCCTCTCCCCTCAGAAGCTGGAGGCCATAGCCAGGGACGTGGAAAACGTGGCCCTCCTTCCCGACCCCGTTGGGGAGGTATTCGACATGCGGACCCTCCCCAACGGCATGCAGGTGGGCAAGAAGCGGGTCCCCTTGGGGGTCATCGCCGCCATATACGAGAGCAGGCCCAACGTGACGGTGGACATAGCCTGCCTTTGCCTTAAGGCGGGCAATGCCTGCATCTTGCGGGGAGGCAAGGAGGCCATCAATTCCAATAAGGCTCTGGTGCGCCTGCTGCGCCAGGGCATAGCGGAGGCAGGGGCGCCCGTGGACGCTGTACAACTGGTGGAGAACACCGACCGCGCTCTGGTGGGCCAACTGCTGCGCATGCGTCAGTACATCGACCTGGTGGTGCCTAGGGGAGGGGCGGAGCTCATCAACCTGGTGGTGGAGCAGGCCACCATGCCCGTACTGGTGGGAGGTGTGGGGGTCTGTCATACCTATGTGGACCGGGCCGCCGATCTGGACAAGGCCCTACGGGTGGTGGACAACGCCAAGACCCGTCGCTGGACCATCTGCAACGCCCTAGACACCCTATTGGTGCACCGCGAAATCGCCCCCCGCTTCCTGCCCCTGCTGGGTCGCATATGGGCGGAGAAAGGCATCGAGATGCGCTGCGACCCTGAGTCCCTGGCCATCCTGCAGCAGGTGGAGGGGCTTAAGGTGCGGCCAGCCCAGGCCGAGGACTTTGGCAAGGAGTTCCTAGCGCCTGTGGCTGCCGTCAAGGTGGTGGGCTCCCTGGAAGAGGCCCTGGAGCACATCGACCGATATGGCACTGGCCACTCCGACGCCATCGTCACCGAGGACTATTCGGCGGCCATGCGGTTTCTGGACGAGGTGGACACGGCGGTGGTCTACGTTAACGCCAGCACCCAGTTCACCGATGGCGCCCAGTTCGGGCTGGGGGCGGAGATCATCGATTCCACCCAGAAGACCATCGCCCGCGGGCCGGTGGGCCTTCGGGAGATCACTACCTACAAATGGATAGTGCTAGGCAACGGCCACACGAGGCCTTAAAGGTTGGAGGGATATGAGATGCCTGACTTCCGCTTCGAGAGGGAGTGCCGAACCCCTTATTCCGAGTGCTATACGGTGGAAATGGACGGCGATGAGGTAGGGAGGGTGGACATCCACTTCGGCCCCTCTGTGGTCTACGCCACCTTATGCGTCACTGAGCGCCTCACCCAGGAGGAGATCAGGGAACTCATCGCCGAGATCGACGAGCGGCTAGTGCTCACCATGGACCCCATGCGGGAGGATCTGGTGGTCACGGTGTGGGTAGGCCGGGAGGAAGGCGTCTACTCGGAGGAGGAGCTGGAAGCCGAAGAGGAGGAAGAGGAGGAGCCAGAGGGCAACGGCTACCTCAACGAGCCCTAGGCCCTCTTACGGGCCACCAGCTCCCTGGCTTCGGCGGCTATCCTCGATGGGGCGAGGCCGAAATGCTCCAGAAGCTGGTCCCAACGGCCGCTTGTACCGAAGGTGGTCATGCCCACAAAGGCCATGGGCACCGGGCAGGTGCGGGCCACCACCTGGGCCACTAGGCTGCCAAGGCCCCCGTGTACCGAGTGGTCCTCGGCCACCAGGATAGCCCCCGTTTCCTGGGCTGCCGCCACGATGGCCTCCTCGTCCAATGGTCGTAGGGAGGCCATGTTAAGCACGCGGGCCTCAATCCCTTCCTGCGCCAGCAGACGAGCGGCCTCCAAGGCCTGGAAGACCATGTCCCCCGCAGCGACTATGGTCACGTCGCCGCCCGGGCGCAGCATGTGGGCCTTGCCCAGTTGGAAGCGGTAACGCTCGTCGTAAATGATGGGGATCTTGGGCCGGCCCATGCGTATGTAGAAGGGGCCGTAACGGCGGGCGGCCTCCTCGATGGCCTGGGCGCATTCTACCACATCGGCTGGGACCACCACTCGGAAGGTGGGGAGAGCCAGCATGAGGGCCAGGTCCTCCAGGGCTTGGGCGGAGGCCCCGTCCTCGCCCGTGATGACCCCTCCGTGGCTGGCGGCGATCTTGACGTTTAGGTTGGGCTGGGCCACCGCCATGCGTACTTGGTCGTAACAGTGGCCGGGGATGAAGACGGCGAAGGAGCTCACGAAGGCGATCTTGCCGGCGGCAGCCAGCCCCGCCGCTACCCCTACGGCGTTCTGCTCGGCCACTCCCATGGTGAAGAAGCGGTCGGGGAAGCGGCGGCCGAACTGGGCAGCGGTGGTGGACACACCTAGGTCGGCGTCCACCACCACAATGTCCAGCCCCTCCTCGGCCAGGCGGATGAGGGTGGGGCCCAGGGCCTCACGGGTGGCTGCTGTCCTGCCCGTCTGCACCATCACATGAGCTCCTGCAGGGCCCGCTGCGCCTCCTCTGGGGTGGGGGCCTTCCCGTGGTAGGCAGGGTTGTTCTCCATGAAACTGACCCCCTTCCCCTTGATGGTGTGGCATATGACCACCGTGGGCTGGCCATGGTGGTCGCGGGCTGCCTGGAAGGCCTGTACCAGGGAGGGCAGGTGGTGTCCGTCGGTTTCCAGGACGTGCCAGCCAAAGGCCCGCCACTTCTCTCCCAAAGGTTCCATGGACATGATGTTGACGGCGTAGCCATTGGGCCCGATCCAGCCCCCTATGCGACGTCGGTCCTCCTCACCACGATAGTGGGTGTAGTCGGAGAAGCCGTCGTTCTGGATACGGTTGTAGTCCACGATGGCCACCAGGTTGTCCACCCGGTGGTGGGAGGCGGCCATGGCCGCCTCCCAGGTCTGCCCCTCGTTGCAGTCACCATCGGACAGGAGGCAGTAGACGTTCCAAGGGGCGCCGTCCAGGCGGGCGGCCAGGGCCAACCCCAGGCTGAAGGAGAGCCCCATACCCAGGGAGCCGGCGCTCATCTCCACCCCTGGCGGGCAGTCCCGCACTGTGTGCCCCTGTAGGCGGCTTCCCAAGCGACGGAAGGTGAGGAGCTCATCCACTGGGAAATAGCCAGCCTCGGCCAGGACGGCATAATAGGCGGGGGTGGCATGCCCCTTGCTCAGGACGAAGCGGTCCCGCAGGGGCCAATGAGGGTTGCGGGGGTCGTGCCGCATCACCTGGAAGTAGAGGGCCACTAGGATCTCAACACAGGAGAGGGAGCCAGCGGGATGCCCAGAACCGGCGGCGGCCGTCATACGAATGATGTGCCGACGGACGCGCCGGCACACCTCCTCCAGATCTCGCCACGGGTCCGGGAGGGCCAAAGGGTCTGCTCACCTCCCTCTTTTCGCCTTCGGTGACATTATACGTAGGGGCGTTGCCTGAGGGCAACGGTGACGCTCTGGCGCCATGGCGATATGATGAAGGCGTGAAGATCGACTTTCATGTCCACATCTTTCCCACGTGGGTAGCGGAGGAGATGGAGGATCTGTGCCGTAGGGAGCCGGCTTTCTCCTCTATGTACAGAGGTAGGCGTGCAGCTATAGCCGATCACCGCCAGCTCCTGCAGGCCATGGACGAGGCAGGGATAGAGGCGAGCGTGGCCCTGGGGTTCGCCTGGCGCGACCAGGGGCTTTGTCGTCGCCATAACGACTACCTGCTGGAGGCGGCCGCTGTGAGCGGTGGGCGCATCATCCCTTTCTGTACTGTCAACATGGGGGCTCCCGGGGCTGCCGCCGAGCTGGAGAGGTGCGCGCGTGGGGGGGCACGGGGCGTGGGGGAGCTGCGCCCTGAGGACCAAGGTTGGTGCCTCAATGGCCCCCAGGGGGAGGAGTTGGCTTGGCTGGCACGACGTTGGGGCCTAATCTTGACCTTTCATGTTTCGGAGCCTGTGGGGCATGGTTATCCTGGGAAGGGCGGCCTGGCCCTATCTTCTTTTTTCCGTTTCGCCTCCGCCCATCCCCATGTGACGCTGGTGGCCTCTCACCTGGGGGGAGGCCTCCCCTTCTTCGCACATATGCCTGAGGTGAGGGAGCTGTGCCGGCGCATCTATTTCGATACGGCTGCCTGCCCTTTCCTATATTCCCCCTCTGCCTATCGGCAGGTGGTGGAGCTGGTGGGAGCGGAGCGCCTCCTGTTCGGGAGCGATTTCCCTCTCCTGAGCCCGGCGAGGGTCATGGGCCACCTGGCGCAAGCCACTCTTGAAGAGGGGGAGATGGAAGCCATTGTAGGCAAGAACGCAGTGGGCCTCCTAGGCTATGTTGATTCCAGAAGCTGAGAAGTGGCGCCTCTTTGTGGCCCTGGAGGTGCCGGAGAAGGTGAGGGAAGGCCTGGCTGCCATTCAGCGGGAGTTACAGGCCAGGGGGCTCGGACACCTGCGCTGGGTGCGGCCTGAGGGGGTGCACATCACCCTTAAGTTCCTGGGGGAGACGCCCGCTGGGCGGGTAGAGGAGATAGGGCGGGCGCTGGCGCCGGTGGCCGTCGCTTCTCCCCCCCTGGCCCTCCGTTTGGGGCGGTTGGGCACCTTTGGCGACCGCAAGGGCCCGCGTGTCCTCTGGGTGAGCTTGGAGGGGGATGTGGAGCGTCTCTCCCTTCTGCAGAGAAGGGTGGAGGATGCGTTGGCATCGCTGCGCTTCGAGCGGGAGGCGCGTCCCTTCAGCCCCCATATCACGTTGGCGCGGGTGCCTTTAACGGTGGTGGGCAGCAGCGCTGGCAACGTCCGGGCAGCGGTGGCGGCCGTGAAGGTGCCCCCTCTGGAGATGAGGATAGACCAGGTGAGCCTGATGCGCAGTCATCTGGGCCCAGGAGGGGCCCGCTACGAGCAGGTGATGGCCTTCCCTCTGGAGGGGATGCGGTGAAGAGGCCCTCGCTAGCGACGTTGATGCGGCGTTACCTGACGCCCCGCCTGGCCCTGACCATCGCCTTGTGGCGGGTGGAGGCGTGGCTGGCCGCTCCCCTGCCCTTCCTGATGGTGGCCGCCCTGGGCCGGTGGCCTGGGGCCATGGCCATGGGGGCCATCACTGGCCTTTACGCTGCCATCTTCCTCTTCATGATGGACGGGGAAGAGGCGCTCCGGGTGGTGCGGGAGTGGAGCGAGAGCCACCCCTGGGCCGGGCGACTGGCAAGGCTAGCCATGCGGCCAAGGTGGCGCTGGCTAGTAGCGGTCCCGCTAGTCATCCTCCTGCTGGGCCCCTTTTGGCGGGCGGTGGCCCTTTTGCTAATGGGTTTCCGACGGTGGGAGGCCCTCTTGGTGGGGGTGGGGGGCAGCCTACCCCATGCCGCCCTGTGGACGGGGCTGGTGGCTGGCGGCCTGTGGGAAGGCCTCCTCTGGCCCCACCTCAGGGGTCTCCTTTGAGGCATCCCATCTAACGCGGGTACCCCTGGGGGTGGGCGCGCATCCACTCCCAGGCGGAGGCTACCATGTCTTCCAGGTCGCGGGTGGGCTGCCAGCCCAGCTCGCGGCGAGCCCTCTCCCAAGAGGCCACCAGGTAAGGGGGGTCGCCAGGCCGCGGCGGCAGGCTTTGCGTGGGCAGGGGATGGCCGGTGATGCGGCGCACCGCCTCCACCACCTCTAGCACCGAGCAGCCGCGGCCGCCGCCCAGATTGTAGGCCCCTCCGGGCCCGCCCCGACTCAGATGCTCCAGGGCCTGGACGTGGGCCTGGGCCAGGTCCAGCACATGGACATAGTCCCGCACGCAGGTGCCATCAGGGGTGGGGTGCTCCATGCCATAGATGGGCAGCGCCTCTCGTTTCCCCATGGCCACCTCCAAGGCGATGGGCAGGAGGTGGGTCTCGGGGCGGTGGTCTTCACCGAGGCGGGATGTGGCCCCCGCGGCGTTGAAGTACCGCAGGGAAACGTAACGGATGCCGTGGGCCTCCCTGTACCATGGCAAGAGGTGTTCCCCTATGGCCTTGGAGGCGCCATAGGGGTTGATGGGCCTGATGGGAGCATCCTCAGTGATGGGGATGGAATCGGGGATGCCGTAGACGGCAGCGCTTGAGCTGAAGACCATCATGCCCACATCATAGGCCACCATGGCGTTGAGGACGCAGATAAGGCTGCCTACGTTATTGGCGAAGTAGCGTCCGGGGTGCCGCACCGATTCCCCGGCCTGGATATAGGCCGCCAGATGGACCACTGCATCGAATCGGTGGGCGGCAAAGAGGCGGCCCAGGGCCTCGTCATCGCGGGCATCGCCCACCACCAGCTCCGCCTGGGGATGGACAGCGGCGGCGTGGCCGGAGACCAGGGAGTCGAAGACCACCACCTCATGGCCAGCCTCTAACAGCCTCTCTACGGTGACGGAGCCGATGTAGCCGGCCCCTCCCACCACTAGCACGCGCATATCGGCTCAGCCCTCGTAACGGCGGAAGACGAGGCAGGCGTTTTGCCCCCCGAATCCGAAGGAGTTCTTTAGCACCACCCGCACGTCGGCCCGACGGGGCTGGTTGGGCACGTAGTCCAGGTCGCACTGGGGGTCTGGGAACTCGTAGTTGATGGTGGGGTGGATCCAGCCCGTCTCTATAGTCTTGACGCAGGCGACCGACTCCACGGCCCCCGCGGCCCCGAAGCAATGGCCGATCATGGACTTGGTGGAGCTGATGGGGATGCGGTAGGCGTGCTCGCCAAAGACCTTCTTTATGGCCATGGTCTCGGCCACGTCGTTGAGGGGGGTGGAGGTGCCATGAGCGTTGATGTAGTCCACCTCCTCGGGGCTGACGCCGGCGTCCGCCAGCGCCTGTCGCATGCACCTGGCTGCCCCATCGCCATCGGCGCAGGGGGCCACGATGTGATAAGCGTCATTGGTGGCGCCGTAGCCGGCCAGCTCGCATAAGATGGGGGCGCCGCGGGCCAGCGCGTGCTCCAGGCTCTCCACCACGAAGATGGCCGCCCCCTCGGCGGCCACAAAGCCGTCCCTCTTGGCATCGAAGGGGCGGCTGGCCTTTTGGGGAGGGTCGTTCTGGGTGGAAAGGGCACGCATGACGGCGAAACCAGCTAGCCCCAGCTCGCACAAGGCAGCCTCGGCGCCACCAGTGATGACCACGTCTGCCCGTCCGCTGCGGATGAGCTCCAGGGCATCGCCCATGGCCTGGGCGGAGGCGGCGCAGGCGGTGGTCACCGTGTTGGTATAGCCCTTCAGGCCAAAGAGCACAGCGATCTGAGCGGCGGCCATGTTGGGCAGCATCTTGGGGAAGAAGAAGGGGTCCAGGCGCATGCCGCCCTTCTGGATGATGGTGCGCATCCCCTCGTCGATGTTGGGGAAGCCGCCGATGCCCACGCCTAGGATGATGCCGATGCGCTCCCGGTCCTCACGCTCCAGACGTAGGTCGGCGCTGGCGATGGCTTGGCAGGCGGCGGCCACGGCGAACTGGCTGAAGAGGGCCATGCGCCGCGCCTCCCGCCTCTCCACGTACTGCTCGATGTCGAAGTCCCGCACCTGCCCGGCGATGCGCACCGGGTAAGCCGACGTGTCGAAGCGGTTTAGGTAGTCAATGCCCGACCTCCCCTCCAGGCATCCTTGCCAGAACTCCTCCACCGTATTGCCCAGGGGTGTGATGGCCCCCATGCCGGTGATAACCGCTCTCCTTCTTTTGTTCTCCCTCACGTTCCCACCTCAGATACCTTGGCTCTCAAAGCCTCTCTAAGAAGGCCCTCCTGGCCTCAGCAGCAAAGGCCAAGGAGCCTGTAAGACATATTACCCATGGCCCCTCTATATGTTCCATAGCCGAAACTGCTATATCCAGGGCTGTGGCCACGTCTGGGGCGGTGCGAGCGGGAAGGCCCAGGGAGCGGAAGGCGGCCGCCACGGCTGCAGCATCCATGGCCCGCGGGTGCTGGAACGCCGGGGCGATGGCCAGCCGCGTTATGGGCGCTAGCTCCTGGGCTATGGCCCCCAGGTCCTTGTCGGCCAGGGTTCCCACCACCATGATGGCCTTTCTTGCTCCCAGGTCTTCCTGGAGAGCCTGCCTCAGGCGGAGGGCCGACTCTCGGTTATGGGCTCCATCGGCCACCACCAGGGGGTCTGGGGAGAGGACCTCCAGGCGGGCGGGCCAGCGAACCCTGGCCAGCCCTTCCCTAATGGCCTCCTGGGGGACGCTTATCCCCATGGAGGCCAAGGCGTGCAACGAGGCTACGGCCGTGGCTGCGTTCTCCATCTGGTGGGCCCCCAATATGGGGAGCCAGAGCTTCAATTCTCCTGCGGGCCAACGCAGCACGAAGCGTTGGCCCTGAAGGTTCACCTCTTCCCGTTTCCAGCTATAAGCGGTGGCCACCTCCACCAGCCGCAGGCCCCTCTCGGCCGTCACCTGCCTTATGACCTCTTCCGCCTCTCGGTGGTACTGGGGGGCCATGACCACCGGGCCTGGCCCGCAAGCGATGGCCGCCTTCTCCTTTGCGATGTGGGCGGGGGTGGGGCCCAGGATGGCCGTATGCTCCAGGCCGATAGGGGTGATGACCGTAGCCTCCTTGGCGGGGAAGACGTTGGTGCTATCCAGTCGACCCCCCAATCCCACCTCTATCACCTGAACGTCCACCTTCGCCTCGCGGAAGGCGAGGAAAGCCATGGCGGTGAGGAGGTCGAAGGTCACCAGCTGGCGCTGGGGCAGGGCCTTAGCGACCTCCTCTGCTGCCGCTAGGGCCTGCCACGCCAGGCGGGCAAAATCTTGCTCTGGGATGGGGCGGCCGTCGATGCGGATGCGCTCGCAATAGGAGTCCAGATGGGGGCTGGTGTAAAGGCCCACGCGCATCCCCGCCTGGGAGAGGGCGGAGGCCACCATGGCCGCCACGCTCCCCTTCCCCTTGCTGCCAGCGATGTGCACCGTAGCCCTTTGGAGATGAGGGTCCCCGAGGGCATTCAAGAGGGCCAGCATGGGGCCTACGTCCGGGCGGTGGGCGAATCGCCCTGACCGCTCGAAGTCGGCGAAGGCCAAGAGGGCGCTCACAGCCTCCTGGTAGGAAGGAGCCATCATGTCCGGTGGTCTCACGATGGGGCTCCCGCCCCGCCTGCTTGGGGCTCTCCCTGGCAGGCCCGTCCCTCCTTCCCTCCTTTGGTGGTACGCTGGCATTATAGCCCGGCTCTCGCAGGATTTGGCAACGGGCGAGGCGGCGGGATGAGCACGTCCTTATCGCATGTGCCTCCTTGGGCCCACTCCTTGGCCTTTCTGGAGGGGCGCTCCGTGGGCCGGGGCATCCGTCTGAGGGTGTCTTTGGGGCCCTTGAACCGAGTGGGCGCCCTCTATTTCCAGTTGACCGCTGTATGGGGGGCGGGCCAGTACCCCTTGGCGGTGGGGCTTTTCCACCGGGGCGTCTTCCCTGCCTACAACTGGGTGGAGCTGGTGCGCTACTTGGGCCGGGCCCCTGGTGCTCCCCCCATAGAGGAAGTGCGGCTCTTTCGTCTTTTGGGCGGCCTCGTCCCTGCTGGGGGATCCATCATGGTGGAGTACGAGTCGCCGGGGTTAGAGGAGACGGCGGCCATCCTGGCCCTGGGCTACCCTCCTCCATGCACCCCTCTGGGATATGCCCTTTTAGCTGCCGGCTGCCTCTCCTTCCGTGACTGGTATATACCCGAGGGAGGGCTGGAAGGGCCACGGAAGCTGCAGGGCTTCAAGCCTTTAGACGAGGGGACGAGGCAGCGGAGGGCGGAGGAGCTTCTGCGCACCTTGAGCCAGGTGGCATCAGGGCGGGGCGGCGGGCCCCGCCAACGGCAGGCGCGCGCCTGGGCCCGCCGCGCTCTCCGCCTCCTTAGGCGATTTCCTTGACGCCTCCGCCAGCGGCGGCCTACCATGGGGGAAGAGGCGGCAAAGCGTGAGGAGGTGCAGGGCATGGTGACTTTAAGCGTCATCAAGGCGGATGTGGGCGGGTTCGTCGGCCACTCCGCCTCTCATCCGGAGGTATTGGACAGCGCGCGCGAGGAGTTGGAGCGGGCAAGATACCGCGGGCTCCTTACCGACTACCACGTGAGCTACTGTGGCGACGACATGTTCCTCATCATGACCCACGACCGAGGCGAGAACAACGAGGAGGTCCATAGGCTGGCCTGGGACACCTTCCAGAAGGCCACGGAGGTGGCCAAGAAGCTGAAGCTTTACGGGGCGGGACAGGACTTGCTAGCCGATGCCTTTTCCGGCAACATCCGGGGGGCGGGGCCTGGATCGGCGGAGATGAGCTTCGAGGAGCGCCCCTCGGAGCCCGTCCTGGTGTTCATGGCCGACAAGACCTCGGCTGGCGCCTTCAACCTCCCTCTGTATAAGATGTTCGCCGACCCCTTCAACACTCCAGGCCTGGTCATCGCCGATGCCCTGCATCAGGGCTTCGCCTTCGAGATCCATGACGTAAAGGAGCACCGCAAGATCCGCCTCAACGCCCCCGAGGAGATCTACGACCTGCTCATATTTCTAGGTGCTCCCTCTCGCTACGCCGTAAAGAGGGTTTACAGCCGGGCCACTGGTGACATCGCTGCCGTCTCCAGCACCGACAGGCTTTCCCTCATCGCCGGGCGGTACGTGGGCAAGGATGACCCCACCATGATCGTGCGGGCGCAAGGGGTATTTCCCGCCGTGGGCGAGGTGCTGGAGCCCTTCACCAACCCGTTCATCGTGGAGGGGTGGATGCGCGGCTCCCACCAGGGCCCCCTCATGCCCGTCTCCCTCAAGGACGCCCACCCCAGCCGCTTCGATGGCCCCTCTCGCATCGTCTGCCTCGGCTTCCAGCTGGCCAACGGCAAGCTTGTTGGGCCGCGGGACATGTTCGACGACCCAGGCTTCGATGGGGCCCGCCGCAAGGCCAACGAGATAGCCGACTACTTCCGCTCCTTGGGGCCCTTCGAGCCTCACCGCCTCCCCTTGGAGGAGATGGAGTACACCACCATGCCAGCGGTGGCCGCCAAGCTGGCCGAGCGATGGGAACCCCTGGACTGAGGCCCGCGCTGCGTCTGTTGGTGGCCACGGCCAACGAGGACAAGGCCCGGGAGATACGGGCCCTCCTAAGGGGGTGCGGCTGGGAGTTGGTCTCGTACGGGGACCTGGGGCTAGGGAGGGGGCCGGCGGTGGCCGAGGGGGAGAGCTACCAGGAGAATGCTATACTAAAGGCGAGGGCTGCCGCCCAGCTCACGGGCCTGGTGGCTCTTGGTGAGGACTCGGGCCTTGAGGTGGATGCCTTGGGAGGGGCACCGGGCCCCCTATCCGCTCGCTATTTGGGGGAGGGGGCAAGTTATCAGGAGCGGTTTGCCCACATCCTGGCCCAGCTACAGGGAGTGCCGTATCGGGAGCGGGGTGCCAAGTTCCGGTGTGTCATGGCCCTCGTGGAGCTGTCCTCCGGTCGGGAGTGGGTGGTGGAAGATATATGCACGGGATATATAGCCCTGACGCCCCGTGGGGAAGGGGGGTTCGGTTACGATCCCATATTCTATCTCCCCACGCGGGCCGCCACCATGGCCCAGCTCTCGGCGGAGGAGAAGAACGTTATAAGCCATCGTGCCCGCGCTGCTGCGCGCCTTCGCCCCATCCTCAAGGAGCTGTGGTATGAGCTCGCAGGCAGGTGAATTCATCCCCCTCACCCCAGTGTCCCTGCCCAGGGGCCAGTGGCGGGAGTTGGCTGGGGAAGGGTTGGTGGATCCCATAGGCCGGCGCATCGAATATCTGCGCATCTCGGTGACGGACCGGTGCAACCTCCGCTGCGTCTACTGTATGCCCGAGGAGGGGGTCCCATGGCTGCCCCGCGAGGAAGTCCTCACCCTGGAGGAGATATGGCGGGTGGTGAGGGTGGCGGCGAGCATGGGGCTCAGGCGGGTGAGGCTCACGGGCGGGGAGCCCACGGTGCGGCGGGGATTGGTGGAGCTGGTGCGGTGGGTCGCGTCCACCCCTGGCATCGAGGACGTGGCCCTGACCACCAACGGCGTGGCCCTGGCAGCCATGGCCAAGGAACTGGCAGAGGCTGGATTGCGCAGGATCAACGTCTCTCTGGACACCTTGCGTGCCGACCGCTTCCGGGCCATCACCCGCTGGGGCAAGATAGAAGACGTGTTGGCCGGCATCGAGGCCGCCCGTCGGGCGGGCCTTTCGCCCATCAAGCTGAACGTGGTAGTGATGCGCGGCGTCAACGACGATGAGGTGGTGGACTTCGCCCGCACCACCTTGGACGAGGACTGGGAGGTGCGGTTCATAGAGCTGATGCCCTTCATGGACGAGGAGAGCCTGTGCATCAAGATGCAAGGGGAGACGTCTTTTTCGTTCGTCCCCACCTGGGAGGTCAAAAGGCGTATTGAGGAAGCGCTGGGTCCCCTGGCTCCGGCCCAGAGCGCCTGTGGTGCCGGCCCGGCCAAGTATTGGCGTCTGCCTGGAGCTAGGGGGTTGGTGGGGTTTATAAGCCCCCTCACCGAGCATGCCTTCTGCGCCACTTGCAACCGTATGCGCCTCACCGCCGACGGCAAGATCCGCCCCTGTCTCCTAACGGACCACGAGGTGGACCTGAAGGGGATCCTGCGCGGGGGAGGCTCCGACGAGGAGCTGCGCGGGGCCATCCTCCTCGCCCTGCGCACCAAGCCCGATGCCCACCACCTGTGGGACGGCAACCGCCCCCGCTGGCGTAAGATGGTCCAGATCGGTGGCTAGCCTAGTATACTGGTGCCTGGCGAGATCCCAGCTGCAGGAGGTTGGCCCATGCCCGTGCAGCTCACCCAGGAGATGGTGGACTTCGTCATGCGTCCGGATGTGGTGAAGGTCCTGGCCACGGCCAACGAGGACGGCTCCCCCAATGTAGGGCCCAAGGCCTCGGTGCGGGTCTGGGACGACCATAGCCTCATCTACGCCGAGTTCACGGGCAAGCACCACTACCAAAATGTCCGCCGTGACCCACGGGCGGCTGTCGCCTGCATCGATTGGCAGGCGCGACAGGGCTACCGCTTTGTGGGGCGGGCGGAGATCCACGAGGGGGACCAGGTGTTCCAGGAGTTTGTCTCCCGTATGGGCTTCAAGAGCCCGCCCAAGGCGGTGGTGCGGCTACTGGTGGAAGGAGTCTATGCCTTGAGTGGGCCGCAGGTGGGGGAGAGGATCCTGTAGCTGTGGAAGGGCTCACCCATCTGGACGATGCCGGCCGCCCCCGCATGGTGGACGTCTCCGCCAAAGGCGAGACGTGGCGGGAGGCGGTGGCCAAGGGTCGCATTTGGCTCCTTCCCCAGACGTTGCAGCTCATCGCCACGGGCCAGGTGGCCAAGGGGGATGTGATGACCACCGCCCGCCTGGCGGGCATCATGGCTGCCAAGCGTACCCCCGAGCTGATCCCGCTCTGCCACCCCATACCCCTTACAGACGTGGAGGTGGAGGTGACCCCTTTTGAGGATGGGCTAGAGATCACGGCCACTGTGCGGACCGTGGCTCGCACGGGGGTGGAGATGGAGGCCCTGGTGGCGGTGACGGTGGCGGCCCTCACGATTTATGACATGGTGAAGGCCGTGGACCGCAGCGCCCGCATAGGCGACGTGAGGCTGGTGCGCAAGTCCGGGGGCAAAAGCGGCGAGCTGGTGCTAGAGTAGCTAGCCCCTTCGCTCCATAAGCAGCTCCACCACCTGGGTAAGGGCGCGGTAAGCGTAAAGGATGTATTCACGAGGGTGGAGCGCCAAGGGCTTAAGCTCCTCCTTGCGGCTGGCCACTGGGTCAAGGGCCTCCTCAGGGAAGATAGGCAGCTCCTGGCCCATGACCAGCTCATACAGCTCGCCATCGGGCGCCAGGACGACGCAGCCGCGGCTGGCGTCCTGGGCCAAGGGCTCGTCCACCTCTATCCCGTACGTAAAGAAGGCTCCAGGAAAAGGAGGGAAGGGATCCAGCTGAGCCGTCGCCTCTTTCAAAAGCTGGCGCAGGCGGGCCGCTGCCCTCTCCAACACGGCGTCGGCCTCGGCTTTCAACTCCATAGGGTCAGGACGCTCCATCTCCATCCCCTCCTCCACCTTTTGCCATAATACATTTGCGTTTACTGGCCAAAGTGATATAATTTTCTATGCAGCCAACGGCCATGCAGTCCACGCGCCAGCAGATCATCAGCCACCTGCAGCGACTGGGGCGGGCCACGGTGCGGGAGCTGGGACAGCTCCTAGGCCTCACCCCCACGGGCATCCGGCAGCATCTGACCATGCTGGAGAGAGACGGCCTGGTGGTGGCCCGAGAGGAGCGGGGCCGTGTTGGCCGCCCTACCCTAGTATACTTCCTCACGGAGAAGGCCGAGGAGCTGTTCCCTAAGCTCTACGATGAGTTAGCCCTGGCCCTGCTACAGGAGGTGCAAGCCATCCAGGGCAAGGAGGGGCTACATAGGCTCCTGCGGCGGGTGGCTGCTCGCCTGGTCATCCCTCATTTGGACAGGGTAGAGGGGCGCCCCCTGCGGGAGAGGGTTAAGGAGACGGTGAGGTTAATGGAGGAGCAGGGCTGCCTGGCCGAGTGGCGTCAGGAGGGCGATGTCTTCTACATCGATGAGTTTACATGCCCCTTCAGCAGGGTGGCGCGGCAGGAGCCCGCTGTCTGCGTCCTGCATGTGGAGACGGTGAAGATGATGGTGGGGGCGGACACCCGCCTTACCCAGAGCCTGCTACGGGGCCAGCGGGCCTGCACCTATCGTGTGCGTCCTTCGTGAGGGCCTGAGGGGGCTCCCTCCCACGAGCTCAGATGGCGTATCCTCGCAAAGGGCCCCATGGTGTCCTTTCGTGCTGTGAGCCGCTTACAGGGCCGTGTCGGAGAGGGGGAGCCTTTCGCAGCTGCCTTCGCCGGCCCCGGAGGGGCTTCTGTCTTCGTGGTGGTGGAGCCAGCTGCCCCCGGGAGCGAGGAGTGGTGCGAGGAGGTTCTGCAGCTCATGGGGCATTCCCTGGAGCGATGGTCCCTCTCCCTCACGGGGGGGATCTTGAGGGCCATGCGTGACGTCCACCGCCTCCTCCAGAGCTGGAACGCTTACGGGTTACGCCAGCGGCAGATAGGGTTTGGGGCCTCGGCCTTGGCGGTGCGGGGCGAGGAGGCCTATTTGGGCCAGGTGGGGCCGGCCCTGGCCTGGGCCTGTACGAGGGGCCGTCTTGAGGAGCTGGTGCCACGCCTCCCCGAGGCGGCTGGCCCCTTGGGCTTGTGTCAAGACTTTTACCCTGCCTTCACCAGGCTGCGTCTGCGCCCAGGGGATGTCTTGGCCCTCCTCTTCACGGGGGCAACGGGCCTTTCCGCCGCTCAGGAGGCGCAGATGGCCATGGCCGCCGACCCGGACAGGGCCCTAACCTTGCTAGTAGACGCCGTGGGTGCGCATCAGAACTTCGCTGCCCTGATAGTGAAGGTTGGGGCGGGGGAGAATCCATGAACGTGTTGGGCATTGAGACCTCCTGCGATGAGACAGGGGCGGCCATCGTGAAGGATGGACGGCTTCTCCTCTCCAACGTGGTGGCCTCCCAGGCCCATCTGCACGCCCGCTATGGGGGGGTGGTACCGGAGGTGGCCGCCCGTCAGCACTTGGAGGCCTTGGTGCCGGTGGTGGAGGCCGCCCTGAAGGAGGCGGGCTGCCGGCCGCAAGATGTGGACGCCGTGGGGGTGACGGTGGGGCCAGGCCTCCCCGGGTCCCTGTTGGTAGGGGTGAATCTGGCCAAGGCCTTGGCCTACGCCTGGGGCCGGCCTCTTGTGGCTGTCAACCACCTGGAGGCCCATGTGTATGCCAACTGGTTGGTGGAGGGTTTCCAGCCCCGGTTCCCTGCCCTGTGCCTTGTGGTCTCGGGCGGCCATACCGATCTAGCCATCATGGAAGGGCATGGGAGGTTCCGGGCCCTGGGCCGCACCCGGGACGACGCAGCAGGGGAGGCCTTCGACAAGGTGGCCCGGCTTTTGGGCTTGGGCTTCCCTGGCGGGCCAGCCATCGAGAGGAGGGCCCAGGAGTGTCCCAACCCATCCCTGCGCCTTCCTCGCGCTCGGCTACAAGGCCCTTTCGATTTCAGCTTCAGCGGCATCAAGACCCACGTGGCCCGCCTGCTGGAGGGGGCATATGGCCCCCCACCTCCCACGGAGGAGGTGGCCGCCGCCTTCCAGGAGGCGGTGGTGGACACCCTGGTGGAGAGGGTGGTGAAGGCGGTGCGTGCTTACGCCGTGGGCCAGGTCCTCCTCTCCGGGGGAGTGGCCGCCAACTCGCGTCTGAGGGAGGAGCTGAAGAGGCGCTCGCCAGTGCCGGTGCATGCTCCTCCGCCCTTCTTGTGCACCGACAACGGCGCCATGGTGGCCGCTTGTGCCTACTTCCGCCTGACGGAGCTGGGTGAAACGGCCTCTTTGGACGTGGATGTAGAGCCTAGCCTGCGCCTGGGCTGAGGGGGTTAGCTGTTGGCCTCCTGCAGCCACCTGAGGAAGTGGGGATCCTTTCGCCAGCCTGGGCGGACCTTCACCCACAGCTCCAGGAAGACGGGGCGACCTAACAGAAACTCTATCTGCTGACGGGCCCTCGTGCCCACCTCCTTAAGGGCCCGCCCGCCCTTTCCGATAAGGATCCCCTTCTGCCCTTCCCTTTCCACGAAGATGATGGCGCGGATGTAATCCTTGCCCCCGTGCTGAGGGTCCGCCTGCCGCAGCTCGTCGATGGCTACAGCCACCGCATAGGGCACCTCCTGCCGGTACAGCGTGTACACTTCCTCTCGGACGATGTCGGCCACCATGGCGCGGACGCTTCGCTCCACCACCTTGTCCGGTGGGAACATGGGCTCCCCCTCCGGCAGGTGTTTGACCATCAGCTCCAAGAGGAGGTCTAGGCCATCGGCCCTCAGGGCGCTTATGGGCACTATCTCGAGGAAGGGATAAAGACGGCTGTACTCGTCCATCACCGGGAGCAGCTCTGCCTTGTTGCGTAGAATGTCCGTCTTGTTGAGGGCCAAAATGGCCGGCCGCTGGTCCACGCGCATGAGCTCTATAAGACGCATCTCGATATCGCCAGGAGGACGGGGCTCGGCCATCATCACCACTAGATGGGCCTCCAGGAGGGCGCCGCGAACCATGCGCACCATCTGCTGGTCCAGCAGGTGAGCAGGCTGGGCCAAGTACCCAGGGGTGTCCAGCAGGACCATCTGGAAGCCATCGCCTGTGAGGATGGCCCTGATGTTCTCGTGGGTGGTCTGGGGTTTGGGGCTCACGATGGAGACTTTTAAATGCACTAGCTGATTCAACAGGGTGGACTTGCCTACGTTGGGCCTGCCTACGATGGCTGCTATCCCAGCCTTAAAGGGCCTCCCCTGGGGCTGCTGATGACCTTCCATCTCCCGCACCTACGATAGGGGGCAGCGACCACAGCCGCCATGGGTGCAGTAGCGTGTGTAGAGGTAGAGAAGGCCCTGCTGGTGCCTAGCCCTCAGGGGCAGGTGCCCAGCCAACGCTTCCTCCAGGTGGCGCACAGGAGCATAGGCCCCAGGCCGAGGCAGGTGAGCATACACCGTCCTCGCCGCCACCGCCAGCGTCCGCTCCCCTTGCAGCCCCATGGCCAGGGCGATGGGTATTACGGCGTTGAGGGCCACCTCTAGGGCGCGGTGGCGCCCTAGCCCCGGCCCCTGCAAGGCCCTTAGCAGCGGTGCCATCCCTTCCTCCAGGGCGCCCAGTAGGCCCTGGGCCAGCCCCTTCTCCGCCCATCGCGCCAGGAGGTGGGCCAGGGCGCCGAGGCGGGCCTGGGGCCTATTGGCTGGCCTCACACCCTCTTCTCGCCATGGCAGGGGCGGAGGAGCCATGGCCGCTCCTACTAACTGGCCTAAAGCAGTGGACGCCCGCAGATGGGACGGCGCCGCGAGGAGGGCGGGCCGTAGCTCCCGCCAAGGAAGCCTCTCCGCCAACGCTAAGAAGGGGCCTCGGTTGTGGGCATATCCCATGGCCTCCGCCAAGGCTCGGTAGAGGGCCTCCTCCGGCCCATGGGCGCGCACCTCCAGCAGCCAGCGCGCCATCTTCCCCACAAGGCGTACGTCGCCTAGGCGCTCCAGGGCGCGGGTCACCTCCTCTGCCCCTAGCCTTTTCACTGCCGAGTGGCATGGCAGGGCCCATCCCTCTGCCCACCGTCTCCCAGTGTCCATGGCCAGCACAGGCACCGACCGTCCACACCGCAGGAGTGTCCCCTGCCCCTCATCGTCCCATGCCACTACATGCAGTACCACTCCATCGTAGGCCGGGTCGCGGTGATGGCCGTGGCGGCGGAAATCGCTGGCCCGCAGGGAGGCCTCCACGTCCCCATGCAGCATCACCCTGGGGGTGGCGATGAGGGCATGGCGAAAGTCAGGCCCCCTTCCCCTGCCCCGCAGCCCTGGGAAGAGGACGCGCAGGCTGGTGCCATCGTTGGCCACCAGACGCGAGGCGGCCGGGGCCTCCTCCTGCCACAGATGGATCAGGAGCTCCTCCCCGCCTGTCCCGACCTTACGGGCTCCCCGCTGCGTCCTCGCCCTCCTGGCTGTAACGGAAGCCGGCCCTCTCGGCCACCAGGGTGAGGAGGCGGGCAGACGCGCCCCGCGGCCGGTAGCGCCCCCTCTCCCATTCGCTGATGGTCTGCTGGCGGACGCCCAGGTCCTGGGCCAACTGGGCCTGGCTTAGGCCCAGATGGCGGCGCAAGGCCCGCACCCGTTGGGCGTCCCAGACGGGTCTCCCCTTGCCCATACGCCTCCTTTTTACACGGTTTCGTGTAAAAGGTCAAGGCCCTTCCTTTAGGGCGAGGGCTTGTTAAAATGGGTAGCGATAATAGGGCCCATGGTCAGCGAGGAGCAAGAGCGGCGGCGGGCTTTGGTCATCGCTGCTCACCCTGACGATGCCGAGTTCGGATGTGCGGGCACCGTTGCCCTTTGGTCCCGCCAAGGGTGGGAGTTCTATTACCTCATCTGTACCGATGGGTCTAAGGGCTCCAACGACCCTCACATGTCGGCGGAGAGCCTGGTGGTTACCCGCCGCCAGGAGCAGCTGGAGGCAGCCAAGGTCCTGGGCGTTCGGGAGGTCTTCTTCTTGGACTACGTGGATGGGGAGGTCACCTACTGCCGTGAGCTGGTGCGGGACCTGGTGCGCTATATCCGCCTGCTGCGTCCTCAGGCGGTCTTCAGCCACGATCCCAACCAGATCGTGTCCGACCGCTTCATCAACCATCCTGACCACCGGTTCGTGGGGATGGCTGCCTTGGATGCTGTCTATCCCATGGCTCGCACCCGGCCTGCCTATCCTGAGCTGCTGGCCGAGGGGCTGGAGCCCCACCGGGTGCAGGAGGTCTACCTCTGGACCTCCTCCCAGCCCAACTGGGCAGTGGACATTACTGAGACCTTCGAGCTCAAGTTGAAGGCCCTCCTCTGCCATCGCAGCCAGCTGCCCGACCCAGAGGCCCTGACGGAGAGGCTACGGGCCCGTCTGCAAGGCGAGGACGGGCGCTACTGGGAGCGGTTCCGGCGCATCGAGCTAGTGCTTTGATGATCTACGCCCGCGTCCGGCTGGGACGGCGTTCCTTCTTCGCGCTAGTGGAAGGGGATTCGGTGCGGCCCCTGAGGGGCCCCCTTTTTGGTCGCCATACACCTGCTGACTTCGTCATACCTCTCTCCCAGGTGCAGCTCCTCGCCCCTGTGCGGCCGGGGAAGATCCTGGCGGCGGCCGTCAACTATCAGAGCCATGTGCAGCAGAGCCGCAGTCTCTTGGGGGATGTCCCGGCGCGGCCGGAGCTCTTTCTCAAGCCCGCCTCGGCGGTGGTGGGCCCAGGGGAGCCCATAGTCCTGCCCAAGGGCGAGGAGCGGGTGGACTACGAAGGGGAATTGGTGGCCATCATCGGGCGTCCGTGCCGCAGGGTCAGCCCTGACGAAGCGCTGGAGTATGTCTTCGGCTACACCTGCGGCAACGATGTCTCCGCCCGCACTTGGCAGAGGGGCGACCTCCAGTGGTGGCGGGCCAAGGGGGCCGACACCTTCGCACCCTTGGGGCCCTGGATAGTCACCGGTCTGAACCCGCGGCGCCTACGGCTGCGCACCCGCCTCAACGGGCGGGTGGTCCAGGAGGCTTCCACCGCCGACCTCATCTATGGGGTGGCCGAGCTGGTGAGTTTCGCGTCCCAGGTCATGACCTTGGAACCTGGGGACGCCATCTTCACCGGAACTCCCGGGGATACGGGCCCTCTGCGGGCCGGCGATGTAGTGGAAGTGGAGATAGAGGGCATCGGCGTTCTGCGCAACTCGGTGATAGCGGAGGAGTAAGCTCAATTGGTGGGATGTTCGCCGGCGGAGGAAGTCTGGTACCGGCGAATGAGCTCCTGGGCCTGCCCACCCACGCCCAGGTCTAGGCAGTCGCAATAAGTGGAGTAGATGGCCTGGTCCAGCAGGCGCACCAGCTCTACCGTCATGGCCCCCATCTGCTGATGGCGCAGCCGCAGCAGCCTCCCCAGGCGGGCCAGGAAGTGCTGCTGTAGCCCACTGAGCCTGTCGTAACGAACCCCGCTCCGGGCCTCTGGCGTCCCTTCCATGACCTCCCCCCTCTTTATTAAGGATAACGCTTGAGGTACTGCCATTACAAGATGGGTGTGGCCTCGAAGGAGCGGTCCGCGTGCCCGGGCTGGATGCGCAGGTGCAGCTGCGAGCGGAGGGCTAGGGAGTGGTCAGCGTTGGCCGCCCGGTCGGCGTCCTCCTCGCGCTCCCAGATGGTCAGCCGGCCCACCTCGCCAGAGTTGTCGGCAGCCTTCAGCAGGTAGGTGGCCAGGCACCCTGGGCAACGCCTATAGAAGTCCAACAGCTCGCGGTTGAGGCGCTCTACCTCCGCTTCGTGCCCAGCCATGGGGCGCATGACGGAGAAGCGCACGTAAGGCATGATCCCCCCTCCCCGCGGAAGAAAGACACCTCTAATCTATCGCCCGGCCCTCAGGAGGGCAAGGGGGGCCTACAACCGCAGCTTGCCGTGGGAGGGCTGGCGCCGCCTCTGGCGATTGTCGCCGTTTATCTCCCTCTCTATCTCCTCCAAGGAGATGGCTCCCACTTCGTGGACGTAGCCACATATGAGACAGGAGCCATAGGCGCTGTACCAGTCGCGCTCCAGCACCATGGAGCCCCCACATCGGGGACAGACCCTCGGCACGGCCGATACCGTCATGGCTACTGCCCCTCCCGACATAAAAAAGCCTCTAGCCAGCCCACGCTGACCAAGGCCTTTCTTACGCCTCCGAGGTTAGTTGACGGGTTCGGGCCGAAAGGCGTAGCCCTACCTGCCCAACGGCAGGATTCACCCCAATGAGCCTGTCCCCCGGTCCGCCCTCACGGGCGGATTCGGCGGAGCTCACAAGCCAGGCGGACTTGTGAACCCGGTAACAGGATATCTCTGCCAGTCCCTGTTGTCAACGGGGGTGGCGGTGGCGTCTTGACGGGCCGGGTGCCCAATGCTATTTTTCACTCGATATATCCGGGGAAAGGGAAGGCACCCTTAGGCTATGCAGGCCTATATATTGCGCCGGCTGTTGCTGAACGGGCTAGTTCTGCTTCTCGTGGCCACCTTGGTATTTGTGGCGCTGCGCATCGACTCTGACAATGTGGTGCAGTTGGCGGCCCAGGGGACCCAGATCACGGACATAGAGGAGGCCAAGCGGGCCATTAAGCGCACCCTGGGCCTGGACCGCCCTGTCTTTCCCAACCAATACTTTGACTACCTGGGAGACCTACTCCGCCTGGACCTGGGCACATCCTTCCGCACCCGCACGCCGGTGATGTCGGAGCTTAAGCAACGCATTGGGCCGTCCCTGGAGCTGGGCCTTCTGCAGCTGATGGTGGCCCTGCTGGTGGCCATACCGGTGGGCGTGATATCGGCGGTGCGGCAGGACCGGTGGATCGACTACGTCCTGCGGTTTGTGGCCATCTTCTTCCTGGGGGTGCCGGTGTTTGTGCTAGCGGTGTTCGCCCTTTTGGGCGCCGCTCGCTACCTGGACTGGAGCCCGCCCCTCACCACTTACCGCGACCCCTTCCCCATCCCCCCCTTCGACACGCCGGCGCCCGAGGACCTATGGATCAACTTGCAGATCATGGCCATCCCAGCGGTGGTGGGGGGCCTGGGCACGGGAGCCATCATCATGCGGTTCCTACGCTCCCAGATGCTGGAGGTGCTGCGACAAGACTACATCCGCACCGCTTGGGCCAAGGGCCTGCGGGAGCGGGTGATCATTGTGCGGCATGCCCTCAAAAACGCCCTTATCCCGGTGGTCACTGTCATCGGCCTGGTGCTGGGGTCGGTGGTCAGCGGCAACGTGGTGCTGGAGAGCATCTTCCTCATCCCAGGCATGGGCCTTTACGCCGTGGAGGGGGTACGCCAGAACGACTATCCCGTGGTACAGGCCATGGTCCTGCTGGTGGCCCTCTTTCTGGTGTTTGTGAACTTGGTGGTGGACGTAATATATGCGTGGCTAGACCCGCGCATCCGGTACGCGTCGTGAGGTGAGGGCTGTGCAAGGACAGGAAGCCACTGCAAGGGCGGGCCTGGCCATGGCCCCGCCAGCCGTGGCGGGGGCGAGGCCACTGGGGCTGGTGAGGGGGCTTTTGCGCTTTGCCCGGCGCAAACCCTTGGGCACCTTTGGCATCCTAGTGGTATTGGCCATGGTGGTGCTGAGTCTGGGCACCCCCAAACCCAAGTTCGGCCTGCCCGACCTGCCCGACCGCCCGTTGGGGTTCGAGCTGGGGCGACCCTGGCTGGCCAGGTACCACCCCGACGATTTCTTCTATAACCGGCAGGGGCGGTTGGCCGTCTTCGAGGGGCCCAGCTGGCGCCATTGGCTGGGCACCGACAACCGGGGGCGGGACATATGGGCCCGCCTGGTGTGGGGCACCAGGCGCTCCCTTTTCCTGGGGATATGGGCCCTCACCCTGGGGACCGTGGCTGGTGCCCTGGTGGGGCTCATCTCCGCCTACTTCTTGGGGTTGTTCGACCTCCTCTTCCAGCGCCTTATGGACGCCATCCAGTCCTTCCCCGCCCTCCTCATCTTGCTGCTGGTGATATCCCTCACGGAACCCTCCTTACGCATCTTGGCCATCGCTCTGGCCTTTGTGGGCATACCTAGCATTCAGCGCATCGTGCGCAGCGTAGTGCTCTCGGTGCGGGAGGAGATGTATGTAGAGGCGGCACGGGTATTGGGGGCCTCCCACTTCCGCATCATGTTCCGTCATATCTTGCCCAACGTGGTGGCCCCCATCATCGTCGTCTTCTCGGTGGGGCTGGGGGCGGTGATCCTAGCTGAGGCGGCCATCTCCTTCGTCTCCCCCTCCTCTGTACCCTTCACGGCCTCCTGGGGCCTTATGCTGGCGGAGGGGCGGACGGTGATGTTCGACCACCCGGGCATGGTGCTGGCTTCGGGCGGGGCCATCGCCTTGGCCGTCATGGGCTTCAACTTGGCCGGCGACGCTTTGCGGGACATCTTGGATCCAAGGATGAGGCTGATATAAAATGGAGCAACCTTTACAGACGTAGCCAAGGAGGGAGCCATGGGCGAGAGCAGGTACTGGGACCGGTTCTGGCGGCGAAAGGTGAGCCGGCGCCGTCTCCTCCGGGGGGCCGCTTTGGGGGCTGGTGGCCTGGCAGCGGCTGCCCTAGTGGGGTGCCAGGAGGAGGCGGCGGGGCCGCCGCCCCCCCAGCCCACCGTGGGGCCAGGGGGTATCCCTAGCATCCCCAGCGGCCTCTACTTCACCCCTACCCCCGCCCCTGAGGGATCCCGCGGGGGCATGATTCGCTTCTTCGGCTATGATGCCCTTGTCTTCGATACGCTGGACCCTCACCAGACCCAGTTCGGACCTACCTATAATGGTCATTCCTCCGTCTTCAGCAAGATCCTCATGTACCTGAGCCACGACACCTTGGAGAAGGCGCCAGACCTGGCCCAGTCCATGCCCGAGGTGGTGGACGAGGTCACGTATGTGGTGAAACTGCGCCCAGGGGTCAAGTTCCACGACACGCCTGAGATCCGCCAGAACTTCCCCCAGGTGGCGGGGCGAGAGCTGACAGCGGAGGACGTCAAGTTCAGCTGGGAGCGGCAGAAATCCAGGGGCGAAATAGTGAACCCCCAGAAACCGCGGGCCATCCTATATTACCGCTCCTCCCAGTATGAGGTCATCGACAAGATAGAAGTGGTGGACAAATATACCCTGCGGGTGACGCTGAAGGAGCCCAACGTGGCCTTCCTGCACTATCTGGCCGATTCCAACGCCTTCATCGTGGCCAAGGAGTTGGTGGACGCGGCCAAGGACGAGATGGGGGAGCCGCGGCGCATGGTGGGCACGGGCCCCTTCATGTGGGGGGAGCTGGTGCCCCTCAACCGCATGGTCATGCGCCGCAACCCCAACTGGTTTGGCTGGGGCCAGCCGGAGCTGGGCCGCCCGTGGCTGGACGGCTGGACCTCCTTCTTCTTCGCTGATTACGCCACCCATGAGGCCCAGTTCCGCCAGAAGCGGGTGGACGTGCTGGGCTCGACGGAGGACGCCGACCAGGTGGTGAAGCTCAAGGAAGCGATACCTGAGCTGAATATAAGCCAAGACCCCCCAATCTCCGGCTGGGTCAACTCCCGCCTCAAGGTGTACTGCGCCCCCTTCAACGACTGGCGGGTTCGGCGGGCCCTCCACCTGGCCATCGACCGTCAGCTCATGCTCCAAGGCATGTTCCGCGGCCATGGGGTGCTACAGCCGCCGGTGGGACGGGCCATCAGCCGCTGGGCCCTGCCGGAGGACGAGCTGGCGCGCATCCCCGGTTACCGCGTGGGGGCGGAGCGGGAGGCCGACCTAAGGGAGGCCCGGCAGCTCTACGACGCCGCTGGCCGCCCCCCCATCCGCTTCGCCGTGGCCGACATCCCCACCTACATCCCCTCCTATGCCGGCCAGCTGGTGGTCCAGCTCAAGAGGGTCTTCGGGGACGACGCCGACATCCGCCAGGAGCCCCGGACACCCCTCAACTATGTGCAGATCGCCCAGGGCCTCTTGCGCGGCTGTGAGGAGATCCCCATGACCGTCGCCTATGACAACGGCTGGATCGACCTCGATGACTGGGTGTATCCCTATTTCCACAGCCGTGGGGCCAAGAACTCCTTCTGGGAGCAGCCCCCTGGCACTTCCCCCTTCGACCCCGAGCTGGACAGGCTCCTGGAGGCCCAGAGGCGAGAGACCAAGGAGGAGAAGAGGCGGGAGCTAGGGTTCCAGATCCAGCGCTATCTCTTGGGCATGGACCTGAAGACGCCCGGCAAGGTGGCCAGCCCCGACGAGCTGGCCAAGAGGAAGGCCGTCCACGCTAGGCTCGATTACATCGCCCCTCAGGGCATCACCGTGTGGTGGCCCTACCTCAAAAACCGTACAGCCTGGCCTTGGTTCGGCAACGCCCACTGGTTCGCCATCGTATGGCTGGACCGCACCCATCCATCCTTCCAGGGGAGGCCATCCTGAGCCGAGGCCTTTTCAGCGGGGGGTGAGAGCCCTTGAGAGTCCCCCGGCGCCTGTCCCGCAGGCGGTTCCTGGGGGCAGCGGCGGGGGCGGTGGCAGCGGCCATCATAGGGTGTGGCGAGGGGAGGGAGGAGGCCTCCCCGGCCCCCATACTGGGTGGAGGGCAACCACCGGCAAGGGGCGGGGTCCTGCGTCTGCCGGGGTTCGAGGCGGCGGTTCTGGACACCCTGGACCCTCACCAGACCCAGTTCGGCCCCATATACAGCGCTCATTCATCTATCTTCAGTAAGGTCTTACGCTACGAAGACATCCTCCAGGGGGTCATAACCACCGACCTGGCCCAGGCCATGCCCGAGGTGGTAGGCGACCCGCCCCTGGAGTATGTGGTGCGCCTCCGCCCAGGGGTTCGTTTCCACCGCCCCAGCCAGCTCCTAGGTGGCACCCCTACCCGTGAGGAGTCGCTGGTGGGGGGCAGGGAGCTCACTGCCGAGGACGTCAAGTTCTCCTTGGAACGGCAAATGAACGAGTCCAGCCCTCGCCGCCCCTGGTACTACCGCGCCTATCAGTACAAGGTCATCGAGCGGATAGAGGTGGTGGACCGCTACACGCTGCGGATAGTCCTTAAAGAGCCCACCGCTCCCTTCTTGCACTTTTTGGCCGACACCAACGCCTTCGTAGTGCCGCGGGAGGTGGTGGACAGGAACGACGAGATGAACCGTCAGGAGGCCATGATCGGGACTGGGCCCTTCGTCTGGGCAGGTCTGAAGGTGTTGGAGACGGCCCGCTTTGTCCGCAACCCCGAGTGGTTCGGCTGGGGCCAGCCGGAGTTGGGGCGTCCCTACCTGGACGGCTACGTCTCCATCTTCGCCCCCGATGATGCGCTCATGGAGGCCGCTTTTCGCCAGAAGCAGCGAGATGCCGTCCTCTACTACGCCAATCCCAAGTGGGTGCTTCAGCTTCGAAGCGAATATCCGGAGCTCCAGGCTGTCGATGCCGGGTTCTCGGCCTGGGTGAACATCCGCCTGGTGGTGGACCGTCCTCCCTTCAACGACCCCCGCCTGCGACGGGCCATCCACTTGGCTACCGACCGTCAGCAGATCATCGATGCCTTCTGGCAGGGATGGGGGCGTTTTCATGGGCCTGTCAACCCCATGCTGCATTGGGCGTTGCCAGAGCAAGAGCTCCTCTCCCGCCCCGGGTACCGCACCGGCCCTGGGCGAGAGGAGGACATGCGGGAGGCTCGTCGCCTGTACGAGGCAGTGGGTAGGCCTCCGCTGGAGGTCACCTTCTCCAATCTGCCCCCCTACATAGGGGAGTACGCGCCGATATACCAGAGGCACCTACAGACCGTCCTGGGGGCGGCGGTGACGGTGCGGGTGGTGCCCCAGCACGAGCTGGCTGAGGGGCACCTGCGGGGCACCCTCCCCTTCACCTTCGCCTACGATAACGGCTGGATCGACCTGGACGACTGGACCTATCCCTACTTCCACAGCCGCGGCACCAAGAACTCCTTCCGCCTCTCCGACCCGCAACTAGACAGGCTCCTGGAGGCCCAGCGGCGGGAATTTGTGCTGGAGAGGCGCCGGCAGCTGGGGTGGGAGATCCAGCGCTATCTCCTTGACCATGTCCTGGCCCGCATCGACCTGGTGACCCCCATCAATTTATGGGTGGCCTGGCCTTATTACCGCAACTTCCGGCCTTACGTCTTTTTCGGCACCTCCTATCAATTGGTGGACGCCTGGCTGGACCCCTCACATCCCTCCTTCCGCGGGCGTCCCTCAGGATAAAAAGTGGCCCAGGTGGCACATGCCTAGAAAAGCGCTCATGAGGGTATGTGGGTGAACGTCCCCTGGCCGGCCTGTCAATAAGCGGAGGCCTAAACGCTGGGCCCTTGGGCCGTATGTCCCTGTGAGGTGGGAAGCGCCTATAATGGGCCGTAGATGGCCAGTAAGGTGCGCAAATCACCCCTGTACACCCGAAGCGGGGACGATGGCACCACTTCCTTGTTCGGTGGGCAGAGGGTGGAGAAAGACCATCCGCGAGTGGAGGCCTTTGGCGCCTTGGACGAGCTCAACTCCGCCTTGGGCATGGCCATGTCCTTTATGCGGCAGAGGCGGGTGGCCCGCCTCCTGAAAGAGGTACAGGCCGACCTGTTCGAGTTGGGGGCCGAGCTAGCCAGCCCCGGCACGAGCCGTCGCCTCCTGCCTCAGGGGCGGGTGGAGGCCCTGGAGCGGGCCATCGATGAGTATGACGCCAAGACACCACCCCTCAAGAAGTTCGTATTGCCCGGAGGGGCGCCGGCCGCTGCTGCCCTCCACCTGGCACGTGCCATCTGTCGGCGGGCCGAGAGAAAGGTGGTGGCCCTCTCCCATCGGGAGGAGGTGCGCCCAACCGTCATAATTTATCTCAACCGCCTATCCGACCTCCTCTTCGCCTTGGCCCGCTACATCAACAAGGCAGAAGGGCGCCAGGAGATCTTCTGGCCAGAGGGCCGGTGATGTCCAGCGAAAGGACGTTGTTCCCCGAGGTTGGGGTCCCATGATCCCGATAGGGGACTCGCCTCGTGCGCGCCGCCTGCCCTGGGTGAACCTGGCCATCATCCTGGCCAATGTGATGGTCTTTATCTATGAGCTGTCCCTCGCGCCTTGGGATCTACAGCGCTTCTTCCTGGACTGGGGGGTGGTGCCTGCGCGCCTTACCAACTGGATGTCCGACCCCGCTGGGTGGCGGGAGCCGGCCACTGTGTTCACCAGCATGTTCATCCATGGCGGTTGGATGCACATTATCGGCAACATGCTCTTCTTGTGGGTGTTCGGGGACAATGTGGAGGACGCCTTGGGCCATTTCCTCTACCTGCTGTTCTATCTGGCCAGTGGGGTGGGAGCGGTGGCCTTGCAGGTCCTGGTGGATCAGGGGGGCATGGTTCCCATGGTGGGGGCCAGCGGGGCCATCGCCGGCGTGTTGGGGGCCTATTTCTTGCTATATCCGACGGCCACTGTAGCTGTGCTGGTGCCATGGTTCTGGTTTTTTGGTGCCTTCCCTATGCCCGCTGCCCTCCTCATCGGCTTCTGGTTCTTGCTGCAGCTTTTCAATGGTATAGCTGCCCTCGGGGCGCAGGCGGTGGGCGTGAACGTGGGCGTCGCCTTCTGGGCCCACGTCGGCGGGTTCCTCACCGGACTTCTCCTCACCGCCCTCCTAAGGAGACCCCAGCGGCCCAGGCCCCGTGTTTCAGGGGGGGAGTTCTGGCCCTGAGTGGGGCAGCAGCACCGGCCTGTGCTCGGGTGCCCATCCTGGCTCCACCCACCCTTAGCTCCTCGCCACAGGGCCGCCGCTCATTGACAAATGGGGGTTGCTCCCCCATTATAGGGGTCATAGTCTTTCGGGCGGGTCGTATAGATAGGAGGTGTTGCAGTGGAGCGTTCTCTGCTCGTTGGCGTGTTCCTAGTGTTGGCTGCGGTGGCTTCGGCCTGTGGCGGGGGGGCGGAGGAGGAGCAAGTCGCTGCCCCTGGCTCTCCGACGCCGGCGGCCACCCAACCAGCCGGCGCCAGCCCCGTCGTCGGGGCCACTCCCACACCACGTGGGGAGCCGGCGGCCGCGGGCGACGAGGCCTTCCCCGGCGTGCCCTTGCCCCGTGGCGCCGTGCTTGACACCTCTATACGCATAGGCTCCCTGCCAGGGCCGGTACCCGCGCCCTCCGGTGCCTCTGGACAGATGGACGTGAAGGCGTATCGGGTGCCCCAGCCCCCTCGCCAGGTGGCCGACTTCTACCGCGGCGCCATGCCTCAACGGGGCTGGTCTGACGCCCTAACGATACTAGAGAGGGATGCTCCTGAATATGAGGCTTACTTCGTCTTCGAGGGGAAGGAACGTGGCAAAAGTGTGTTCGTGGTGGTGTACGTGAGGGCATCCGACGGGCAGACGCTCCTGGGTGTTGGTAGGATCAGCGAATAGCCAGGGGGGTTTGGCTGCCCTCGTTTTGGGGGGTCCAGGGCAACCCCATCGGGAAAGCGGCGCCCCCAGGTGGCTCCCACGTGCTGATAGGTTTCACGCCGGTGTCACCTTGGCCCGCTGGATGACGTGGCTTCGCTTGGGGATGCCAGCGGAGGCCTGCTTGGGCCTCAGGCTCGTCTATGGTTTTGCCCTCAGCTCGCGGCGGCGTCGTGCGCTTGGCTAGCGTCGTCGTAAGAGTGCTCTGCGGCCGCCTCGCGGCGGACAAGCAGGAGCCTGAACCTTCTTGCATGGTCCTGGCTCCTTCGGCCCCCGTCCAACTCCCCTAATACCCTCCTGCTCAAGTATGCGGGCCACTGCCGCTGCCCGGCCTCTTACCTCCAGTTTGCGGTAGATGCGCTCCAGGTGCTTGCGCACAGTGGCTTGAGAAAGCTCCAGCTCCCGGGCCACCTCTTTGTTGGAGAGGCCCCGGGCCACCAGCCGCAGCACCTCCATCTCTCGCTGGCTGAGGGAGGCTAGATCGGGGGAAGTTGGCGCCTCTCCGTCGGTGCCGCTGAGGACGGGGGCAGGGGCCCCCTGCCACCATGGGAAGGCGGCCATGGCTATCAGTAGGGCCATGGCCGCCACGAGGGCTGCTGTATCCTCCCGGCCCTGGGCCAGCTCGCTTACTGGACCGCCCAGCGCCATGCCGGTGAAAATCGCCATCACCATGGCGCCAAGGCCCAAAGCATAGGCCAGGTGGGGCTGCCCCTGCTGCCCCAAGACGGTCCAGAAGAAGACGTCCATAAAGGCATATGCTCCCACCACCGCCATCACCACCGTCACATCCCGCCCTGCGCCGGAGAAAAGGGCTGAGGCGGCGAACCCCAGCCCCAATAAGGCTGGCCCAACCCTGCCCGGCCAACTCGTCCCCAGCCTGGTGACTGCTAGGGCAGAGACGGGTAGAAGCGCCATATACGGGAGGACGCCCATCCTCTGTCCTATCGCCCCCAGCCCGGGAGCCAGCATCCCGTACATGAGGCCCCCCACCAGGTAGATGCCCCAAAGAGCCACCAGCAGGGACAGGAACGGAGCCCACTCCAGGGCGTGTCCGCCTACAGGGGGAGTGTTCCCTATCAAGAGGGGCAGCGACAAGAGGGCCAGGGCCAAGGCCACGGCCAGAGGCCGGTCGGGGAGCGGATGCTCAGGCAGGGCTGCCAAATACAAAGGAACGTTGGCCACCAAGGCACCGCTGGCCACTGCCCAGGCCCGATGGCGAAGGCCCAGGGCGGCTAGGCTTCCTGCCACCGCCAAGACTGCTGCCGCCGAGGTAGCTCCTGCTGCCGCCAGAATGGGACTCCACCAATGGGAGGGCGAGGCCGCTATAGCCAGCCCCAGGATGGCCGTCAGGGGGCCGCCCCAGGCCAAGAGCCTCTCCAGCTGAGGCACCCGCGCCGCCGCCACGCCCACAGTCACCAGGCTTAGCCCATGCACAAGGGCGAAGGCCTCGGCTGGCGATAGGGGCCCAAGGGACGAGGGCTCGGCCCGGGCCACCAGCGGCCCCGCCAGCGCCAGCGATAGGATCCAGCCGAAGACGACGCCGAGGGCAAGGGCCGCCCGCACCAAGGCCTCTCTGTGCCCTTGCCCTTTCGGATGACGGGGTTTGCGTCCCCTTCTCTTGGGCGTCTGACGGCCGGTCGCCACCTTACTGGTGCGGGGCCCACGCTGCGCCGGTGCTCCCGCCCTCCTGTCAGCATTATGCACGTCTCTCTCCCCCTTGTCCACCACCAGCGCCGAGGACTCCTGGGCGCTACTGGCACTGCCTCATACCTCAGCTTTGAGGGGTCTCAGCCCCGATAACGCTCAACCTCATTATCATTACGCCATTTGACTGACATGTTTTGCGCCAAAATTACGTCATTTGACGTACACAGAAGCCGTTGACTGGGGCACCCCTGGCGGCCAACTAGTGGGCCTGTGGGGGCGCCGGCCTGCGCCCGCTCACAATCCTGCGCTGAGCCGGGCGCCGCCGGCAGGGTGACGTCAGGAGGCCGATGGCTATGGGTAGGAGGGTAAGGAGCATAATGGGATGGCGCCAGCTTCGACCGCTCTTCTTCGCGCTGGTCATAGGCCTGCTTGCGGTGACGGTGCTGCTCCTGCAGGACGGCGGCCAGGGCAGCGCCTCCGGAGGATGGGCCTACCGCTACGGGCGCTGGAGCTGGGGGCTGGATCCCGACCCAGGTCTGGTATTTGATAGTGTTTTCTCCCTGCAGAGTGGGAACCTCGCTGCGGGTGGGCCAGGGGTGATTGCTCCAGTCCTGGCAGACCGGCGCTGTTATGGCCAGGGGTGCAGCTACGGCAGCTGGGGCGCCCTCCTGGCTATTCAAGCCGACGGACAGCGGGCGTGGTCGAAGCTGTATTACAAGGGAACGCTGGCGCAATCGGCACAGCCCGTGCCTATAAAGCTGGTCAAGCCCTATGGGAGTGGATTTCTCGTAGCTGGCGATGGTTTTTTGATGGGGGTAGATAGCGACGGCACCGTCCTCTGGGCTGTGGACGGGCTTGTCGCACAGGGTAATTACGGCATATGTGGCGACACGGTGGACGTGGAGCCCTTGCCTGCCGGCGGCTTTGCCTACCTGACCGCCCATTGCCTCTTCCGGCTGGATGATACCGGCCTCCTCGTGTGGGCGAAGAAGTTCGACGCCAGGCTTTGGCCCAGTGATATCGCCCCTTACGGCAACAACATCGCGGTGGCCGGCACCTATGCGCCCAACCTGGCGTGCGGGTCGGACAACTGCTACGGCTTCATCGGCATCGTCAAGGCTGACGGCTCGGGCTTCGAGTGGCTCCGCTACTACTACTGGGAGGACCCTGTGCCGGCAAATCAGCGTTACCAGTTCTCCTCCATTGACGCAATTTTCCCCCAGTCCGACGGCGGCATCATCGCGTTCGATGGCAGCTCAGTCTTCAGGGTCAACGCCGATGGCCTCGTCCAGTGGTGGCGCCGTCTCGCGGCCTCCAGCGGCGGGGTTTCCATCGACGAGGTCGCCCCATACCTAGGCGGGTTCGTCGTCGCCGCCAGCTATTTCCAGCCGCCCGGCAGCGCCCCGTGCGGCAACGACATCGCCCTCGTGCGCCTTGACTCGTCCGGCAACGTCGTGAACTCGGGGGTCCTGGGCGGCGACGGCTGCGATCGGCCTGTCGCAGTCGCCGTATCGGGCTCCGACATCTACGTGAGGTCGTACGACGCAGGCCTGCCGGTGGTGATGAAGGTGGGCGCCGACCTCAGCCTGGAAGGCTACCAACGGTCTGGATCGGTGAGCTCCAGCTCTGTCGCTGACCCCTTCCCCAACGACTCCCAGGAGGACACCAGCTCCAAGCTCAACTTCGTTTTGCGCGACCAGGCGGGTGTGCAGCCCCAGAGCGTCGCCATAAACACCATTGAGGTGGCCATGCGCCAGGCGCCGTGGTACTGGCGTTTCGTGGACGTGCGAAAACTGGGAAGCGTGGTGCAGGAGCGGACTCTGGTGAGCAGCACCACCAGCACACCGGAGGGCACCAGCACACCGGAGGAAATAGACTGCGGCGACACCTGCTGGGGGGTGTACCCCGGGGGGTCCCAGGTCACCCTCTCCCTGAGCCGGACGCTGCCCAGCGATTGGGTCCCGTACTTCATTAGCTGCTGGGACCCAGCCTCAGAGCAGTGGCGGGGAGCTTCCGAGGGTTCGCAAATCACTTTCGGCCTGCCAGTATTTGCAGGCTTCTCTAATGAATTTCTGGATGTGACATGCGGTGTGGGTATTGATAGCAACAGCATCTGGCTTTTGCTGGAGGCCGATCCCAGCACCCTCATGCTGCGGCAGCTGCAGGGGAGCGACCGGCCGCCCGTCTCCATCACCCTCACTCTCATCGTGCGTGGCCAGCGTGTGCCGGGCGTCGCTGTCCAGGACATTGCCATACTTGGCGTCTCGCCCTCCACGCTTGATGTGACGCGCGCCGGGGTGCTTGTTCTGCCCGAGCCGCGGGTCACAGACGAGAACGGCCGCTACGTCTTCCAGTGGCTGCCACCGGAGGCATCCTACTTCGAGGGAGCGGAGCTTCCGGCAGAGTTCAGGTTCGGGGCCTGTGTGGACCCATTCCGTCCATCGACGCAGTACGGGCTGAGCTATTTCGTTGCTGGGTGCACCTCAGGGTGGCTCGTGCGCGTGAGCGGGTCGGCTGAGGTGACGGGGCGTGTGGTGCAGCGGCATGCGGGCGCCCTGGACGACCCGGACGGTGACGGCCTGCGCCCGGTGGCCGGGGCGCTGGTGTCAACGGACCCCACCTTCCCGCCCGACCGCACCGTGGTGACGAATGAGGAGGGGCGCTACAGCCTGGAGGTGGAGGTGGGAACCGAGAGCACCCTGTACGTGCGCAAGCCCAGTGGCGAGGGGTACGACCGCTGGACCCAGACGCGGCTCCCCTTCAGCGTGGAGACAAGCCAGGCGGGCCAGACGGTGGAGCTGGAGGACGTCTATCTCGCTCACCTGCGGGTGGCCGGACAGATGCTGGAAAACCGGCTGCCGCAGCTGCAGAGCATCCTGGGCGATTCATCGGATGGCGCGCGGGCCCACCGCGCCTTCGTGCAGTCGCTGCTCAACCGGGCGCCGCCTTCCCGCCCCAGGACGGCTACGGAGCCATGGGAGGAGGAGGCCTTGCGGCGCCTTTCGCTGGCGGAGTGGGCCGCCCTCAACGGCGCTCAGGTCATGTATCGCCTGGCCGAGTGCGGCGTCACCCTCTTCTGGGACGCCTCCCTTGGGGCAGTGACAGCTCTCTTCGACCAGGCGGTGGACAAGTTCCTGCAGGCCGCCTTCAAGAAAGCTGAGCTCATATGGCAGGAGCGATGGCTCCCACTAACAGATGATGCAATTGACCAGCTTCGCGCCGAGACCCAGCGCCTCAGCGGCGTGCAGCTCGCCATCGCTGAGTTCATCGCCTCCCTGCGGGATAAGATCTTCACCAGGCAGCTGGACGTCTTGTCCCAGGCGCTCAACGATCCTGCAATCCTTGAGAACATCCCAGGGTCGCTGTCTCTATCTTCCGTTTCCGCTCAGTGGTCGCTCTTTTTGAACGACGTGCTGTCGTTTGTGCAGAGAGTCCTCTCCGACTACGACCTGGCGAAGGCCGTCTACGATGCTATGAAGGCCATCGACCAGGCTGCTAGCGAAGCAACCAGCTGGCCCTCGGTAGTCGATACCATTAACAACGTAAGGAACCAGCTCCTGGCGCCAGCCTTAAACGCCCTGGACTCCATCCAGGGATGGCTGCGCGACCTCGCTAGCGGCCCTGCCCGGGCATGGGTGGACAGACTGCTGGTGGACTCCGCGGGGTGGGCTGAGCGCGGCGAGTTCGCCCAGACAGCCGATAGCTATGCCCGCGCCCGGGAGATGGTGACCCGCATGACTCATGAGCTGAGCGAGTGGTGGACCTCCGTCAACTCCATCTGCGAGAACACCCAGACCTGGATAGAGTTCGCCCGCAACGCCGTGGGAGGGCTTCAGATCGCCGCTGCCCTGGGCAGCCTCGTGACGGGCGGTGCCACTTTGACGCTGATGCCCATGCTGAATGCCATCAACTGGACGCTGCTAGGCACCCAGGGCATCCTCGGCCTGGCGTTCGCCTTCGTCGGGGCGCGTCCTGAGATCCACCCTGTGGGCGAGCTGACGAAGCAGGCCGTCTATGCTGCCTTCGACAAGATCGGGCAGGACGGGCAGGCCATCGTGGAGGTGCACTCGCCCGTCCATCTCGCCGCCGTTGACAGGGAGGGACGCATGGTGGGGATGGACGGCCAGGGGAACACCTACACGCAGGTGCCGGGAGCGGTCCACCTCAGGGGTGGGCAGGTGGAGCTGGTGGACGGCGAGGGGCGGACTGCGCAGGCTCCGGAGACGCTGATTCTGCCCCCGGAGCATGGGCCCTACACCCTCCTGCTCTATGGCACCGGCAGCGGCAGCTACAGCCTCGAGGCTCGCGTCTTTCGAGGTCCTCGTGTTCTCCTCTCGGAGGACTTCACGAGGGGCATCCCTTCCACCTGGCAGGTAATAGACGGCGGCTCTGGCGGAGAGGCGGCAGCCACGTGGACCACCGCCAACCCTGGTGGCCGCTCCATCGGGGCACCCTTCAGCTCGCCCTTTGCCATCGTCGACTCAGATGCGGCAGGCGAAGACGCCACCCAGGACGAGCAGCTCATCACGCCCGATGTGGACCTTCGCCCCTGCTCCGGGCGGCCAGTCCGGCTGTCCTTCAGCAACCGGTTCCGGTACTACTCGGAAGGCAGGAACGAGATCGCCGACGTGGATATCTCGGTGGACGGTGGCGTCACCTGGGCCAATGTCCTCCGGATGCGGGGCCGGGATGTGGGGCCGGAGACCACGGTGCTGGACCTCACGGGGCGCCTGGCCGGGGCTACAACGCTCCGTGTCCGGTTCCATTACTATAACGCCTCATACGATTGGTACTGGGCCATCGATAACGTGACCGTCACCTGCGGGGATGAAGGCGGAGGAGGGGCATGGCTGGATGCTGGACAGGTCACAGGAACCATCGGCGCTGGCGATATCCATGTGCTGACCCTGGGGCCAGGCGACGGCGGCGAAGTCGGGCTGGGCACGGTGCAGCAGGGGCTGGGCGGGTTCGACAACCTTGTCCTGGCGACGCCTGAGCCCGCTCCTATATCTATCCCTGTGGGCCAGTCCTCTGGAGTGGTGGCCCTTCTCGCTGATGACCAGGGGCGCCGGGCGCCGGCGCCGGCGAGCTGCCTCCAGTGGCAGTCAAGCCACGCGACGGTGGTGAGGGTCCAGCCCGTGGAGGGCACCGGCATCGCCACCGTCGTCGCTCTCAAGCGTGGCAGCGCTCACATTACCGCCACCTGCGACGGGCGAGAGGCCTCCCTTACGGTGACGGTGGAGGCAGGCCCGCCTGCCGCGGTGCGCCTGGAGCTGGACGGCGGGTCGCGCGTGACGGCGGGACAATCGGTGCGGATTCGCGCGCGTGTGCTCGATGCCGGGGGCGGGCCCATTTCTGGCATGAGTGTCCGCTTCACCGTCGCCGGAGAAGACGCCGGAGCCAGGGTGACGGGAGGCGACGGCTATACGCCATGGGTCGACATCATGGCCCCGAACGCCATCGGCCCGGCAGTGGTGACCGCTGCCGCCTCCTGGGGTGAGCCGCCCAACGTGCTCATGGGGTTCGCGGTGCTGTACGTAGCTCCTGGCGAGCCCGCCGTCCCGGAGTACATCGTCATCTTCCAGGGAGACCGGGTGGTGGGCCGCCTGGAGGTGCCCGCAGGGGCCTTCGCAGACGGAATGGCGCCCATCGTGAGTGCTGCTGCCCTCGGCGCTGAAGTGGAGCTGCCGCCGCTGCCCACAGGATGGACCCGCACCCTCACGGTAGCCGTCAGCCTCCTCGATGCCGCTACGGCCACTCCCATCCAGGCGCAGGTACCCCTCAGGCTAACCCTTCTGCAGGAGGGGAGCTCGTCTCAAGCGGGCCTCTTCCGGCTCCGGGGGAATAGCTGGGAGCCTGTCGACACCGAGATAACTACCGATGGCCTCTCTACCACGCTCATTGAGTCGGGTGTGTTTGCGCTGCTCACGGCTACTGGCTCGTCCCAGGGCAGTCATACCCTGAGGGGGGTCATATCCGGCTCGGGCAGGGTCAGCAGCAGCCCTGAGGGCATTGACTGTCCGGGCACCTGCGCGGCCCAGTTCTCACACGGAACACAAGTGGGCCTGACTGCTGCCCCCGCCCCAGGGTCGCTATTCGCCGGCTGGTCGGGCGACTGCAGCGGGAGCAGCGCCACCATCACGGTGACGATGGACTCCGAGAAGACCTGCACCGCCACCTTCCAAGTGGAGGCGGTGCAGCATACCCTCACCGTTGGGGGTGCTGGCACGGGCAGCGGCACCGTAACTGCCGTCGGCATCGCCTGCTATATCAGCGATGGCAGGGTCGCTGGGGACTGCACTGAGGCTTATTCTCACGGCACGCGGGTCACCCTCATGGCCACGCCAGCAAGCGGCAGCACCTTCGCCGGCTGGTCAGGCGACTGCTCTGGTGCCTCGCGCTTGGTGACCGTCACTCTGGACAGCGATAAGACGTGCACGGCCACCTTCGGCATCCTGATAGAGCCTCCACCGCCGCCACCGCCGCCTCCACCACCGCCACCATTCATAGAGGTGGTAGTGCCCAGCCCCACGGGCACAGGGGACCTTATCTTCGCAGTCCCTTCGTCTCTTTCCTTGGCAGTGACGCCTCACAGGGGCACGCCTCCCGTGCCGCCTCCTGCGGGCTACGAGCTGCCTCATGGCCTCTACTCCATCGTTGTCTCCGGCCTGACGCCTGGGGACACTGTCACCATCGCCGTCATCCTGCCATCGCCAGCTCCCGTGGGCACCGTGTGGCTGAAGCTGGTGGGAACCAGGTGGGCGGCCCTGCCGGCGGGTGATGACGATGGGGACAACGTCATCACCATCACCCTCACCGACGGTGGCCAGGGGGATGCCGATGGGGTGGCCAACGGCGTCATCACCGACCCTGGCGGTCCTGCCATCCCATCCTATGGGCAGATGAGGTTGCTGTGGGGGGACGTGGATTGCAGCGGCGGTGTGGACGCTGTGGACGCCCTCCAGCTCTTGCGCTACGTGGTGCTGTTACCGGTGGAGCAGCAGGACCTTTGCCCCGACGTCGGCTCCACCGTGTCGGTGGACGGCATCCCCAGGTTGTGGGGCGACGTGGACGGCGATGGGGATGTGGACGTCGTGGACGCCCTTAAGGTCTTGCGCCACGTGGCCGGGCTGTCGGTGTCCCAGGCTCCTGGCACACCTAGCATAGGTAGAGAGGTGGGGGTGTCGCCCCCTAGAGGGTAGGCCAGATGTGGGCTTGAAGGCTGTGCACCTTCAAGGGCTGGCAGCCATGAAGGAGAGGGGGCAGGGCGCCGGACAGGATGGCAAGGGTACGGTGCCCCGCCCCCTAACTGAGTGCGAACCCGTATGTCCTGGGCCTGGCGAATCGTCAGTGTTTAACGCCGTTCCCGTCTTACAGTGGCCCTGAGGGTCACTTCGGCCAGGCGTGGCCGGGCCATGGGGGAGCCCAGGGGTTATCGGGGCCTCATGGCTATCTCCTTCCCGAGGGAGCTCTATCGCCTGCGCAACCTGGCAGGTAACGCTCATCCCAGTCATGAAGCGCAAGCTGGGAGACCTGATGCCTGGCCCACACCATCCATATGCAGTGTAAGCAGGCCCTGCCCTCCGGCCTCACCTACAACCTGCACTTGCTCAAATTTGGGTTGCCGTGGCGCCTCCCGGCTGTGCGCCCTGCCGGCTTAACACCCTGTGGCACCACAAGTCTACCCTCGCCGCGTCGCCAGACCAGCCCAGGGGAGTGAGCCTGGGAGGCAAGAGAACCGGCCGGGCATAGAAGTACCGCGGGATGGTCGACGGGGCAGCCGCAGGTGCCGAAGCTCACGCGGCTGGCCTGACCCAGGATGGCAGTTCCCCTCCCCAGCTGCCGTCGGGGGCCACGGGTCGCCTTATGTGCGTCGCCAGGGATAACTGTCAGAGGGCTAGCCCTGGTGGTGTTGGCCAGCAGCGACAACGGCAGCCATCTGGCGATGACAGCTCTGGCCAGTGGCTGGGATATGACCTGGGGCATGGACCACCACCTGTGCCAGGTCATGGCCCAGGCCCTTTGCTGCTCCGCTCCCTGCCGTACCATGCTATACTGCCCTGGGGGAATTGGGGATGGCTACCATCGCGCGGCGGCGCTTCAGCGTGGAGGACTACCACCGCATGCTCGGGGCGGGTATCCTCTCAGAGGACGACCGGGTGGAGCTCATCGATGGGGAGATCGTGGAGATGGCGCCCATCGGGCCCAGGCACGCCTCACAGGTCGATTTTTTGGCCCGCCTCCTCTGGCAGCGAGTGGGCGGCAGGGCCATCGTGCGGGTCCAGAACCCCATCCGCCTGGGCGAGCAGTCGGAGCCCCAGCCCGACCTTTGCCTGCTGCGCCCCCGCCGCGACTATTACCGCCGCTCCCACCCTACGGCGGCCGACGTGCTGCTCGTCATCGAGGTGGCGGAGGCGACGGCCGAATATGACCGGCAGGTGAAGGTGCCGCTTTATGGCCGTCATGGGGTAGCCGAGGTCTGGCTGGTGGACCTGGAGGCCGAGCGGGTGGAGGTTTACCGCCGTCCTGGGGCCGAGGGCTACGAGGAGGTACGGTCGCTGGGCCGTGGCGAGACGGTCTCTCCCCTTTCCTTTCCCGACCTGACGCTGGGGGTGGACGAGCTGCTGGAGCCCCAGGGTGAGGCTGCTTGAGAAAAGGCTCAAGGGCCATAATGGGCGACCAGGCAGCGGCCGAGCAATGGGCCCGACAGTAGCACTAGGGCTGTCTGCTCTGGAACCTGGGCCTGTTGGCCGTCCACCTCCTCACTACCCGTTCAATATTCTAGAGCCAGTTCTAAAACAGCCTCCTGTGCAGTTGACTTGAAGGTTAAAAGGCTGATAGAATGGGGCGACCTCGGAGGTGGGGAACATGAAGTTCGGCATCTTTTTCGAACTGTCGGTACCCAAGCCCTGGCACGAACGCAGCGAGCATCAAGTCTACTTCAACGCCCTGGAGCAGGCAGAGCTGGCCGACGAGCTGGGCTTCGACCAGGTGTGGGCAGTGGAGCACCACTTCCTTGAGGAGTACTCCCACTGCTCGGCGCCAGAGGTGTTCCTGACCGCCGTGGCCATGCGTACCAAGCGCATACGCATTGGCCACGGGGTGATGCTGGTGCTGCCTCCCTTTAACCACCCCGTGCGCTGCGCCGAGCGGGCGGCGGCGCTCGACATCCTCTCCAACGGGAGGCTGGAGTTCGGCACCGGTCGCTCGGCCACCTGGACCGAGCTGGGAGGGTTCAACTGCGACCCCGACCTGACCAAGGAGATGTGGGACGAGTCCCTACGGGCCATCCCCAAGATGTGGACACAGGAGATCTTCTCCTGGCAGGGGAAATACTTCTCGGTGCCGCCCCGCTGTGTCATCCCCAAGCCGTTGCAGAAGCCGCACCCGCCCCTGTGGGTGGCCGTCACCAGCCCGGAAACGGCCATCCAAGCTGCCCAACGCGGCATCGGCTGCCTAGGCGTATCGATAGGCACGCCCAAGGAGTACGAGGAGCGGGTGAAGGCCTACCGTCGCATCATCCGCGAGTGCAAGCCGGTGGGCGCGTTCGTCAACGACCAGGTGAACGGCGTGACCTTCCTGTATGTGGACGAGGACGAGGAGGAGGCCCGCCTGTGGGGCAGCAAGCTGGTCTACACCTTCAGCCTGCTAGCGGCCCACTTCACGGGCGTCAGCTCCATTTACCCCACTCCGGCCTATAAGGTGCCTGGCCTGCTGTTCGCGCTGCGCCGGGAGCAGGAGCAACGCTCCTCGCCCACGGCGGCCGCCACCAGCGACGGTGGCGTCATCCGCGAGGGGATGGCCATCGGCACGCCGGAGACGGTCATCAAGCAGCTCAAGCTGTGGGAGGAGATAGGCGTCGACCGCATGGTGTTCCTGCTCAACGCGGGCGAGGTCATACCTCAGGAGAAGGTATTGCGCAGCCTCCGGCTCTTCGCCGAGCACGTGATGCCCAAGTTCGATGCCGAAGCTGCCCGGGCTCGCGACGGCAGAGCGAAGGCGGCGCCTTAGGCCCGTCGCACCTATGTCATCCTCCGTCCCAAGAGGTGCCCCATGCCGGACTATGGCCAGCTAGCGGCCGAGCAGCTACCGCATACGGTGCCCATTGTGGCGCCGGCATACCCTCCGCCCCCCTGGCCGCTTCCTGGGGCGCGGCTTCTCAAGGTCACCTACGAGACGGAAAAGGGCGTGGCCCTACGTTGGCTGCCCCCCAGCCTTGGGCGCCCCATCCCTCCCTATGCCCACATCATCGTTGGCCACTACCCGGAGAGCCCCGTCGGTCCCTTCTCGCTGGCGGTGCAGGCCCTGGGCTGCCGCTCTCGCTTCCTGGTGCGTGCGTACACCCTTCAGGCCGTCACCGACTCTCCCACCGCCCTGCTGGCGCTGCGGGAAATGTGGGGCTTCCCCTGCCTGTTGGGCAAGGTGGCCATCGAGGAGAAGGGTGGCGACGTGGAGGCCAGGGTTGAGGTGTCGGGGCGGACGGTGTGTGCGGCGGCGCTGCGGCAGGGGACGCCCATCGATGTCGAGGTGGTGCGCTTCGACCCTTACCTTAACCTGCGGCTTACGCCCTCCATCCAGCAGGGCCAGCCGCCGCCCCATATCTCGTTGGCGCAGATCGACCCCCACTATGAGTTCAGGCAGGCCCTACGCGGCAGGGCAGAGGTCCGCTTTCCCCAGCCCAGCGAGGGCGCGCCGTGGCACCTGGTGCCCTCCCTGTCGCCGGTCATCGCCGTATGGGTGGAAGCGGACACGGAGCTGCCTTTCGCCCGCTTCGTCATGCCTTACTGACGGCCGAGACGCCCGTGGCGGGTGGCATAGCGCTTATTGACCGGCGCTAAGGTGAGACCGATAGTAGCTCCAGACAGGTCGACTCAGCGGCGTCGCTAAAGTTGTGTAAAGGAGCAGGGTAGGGAGCCGGAGGAGCAAGCGTCTTTGATGTCAAGTGTGCGGGAGGCTGTTTGAAAAGTTGGGGTTGGCGACGATAGATTGATATCGAACTGGTCTGGCTATGTAGAAATGTGACCCGCATCTCCTTAGGGTTTTAGGCTGGCAGGCCGCAAAGTCGGGAGAGGCCACGACAACACATATTTGAGCAAGTGCAGGTTGTAGGTGAGGCCGGAGGGCAGGGCCTGCTTACACCGCATATGGATGGTGTGGCCAGGCGCCAGGTCTCCCAGCTTGCGCTTCATGACCGAGATGACCGTTACCTGCCAGGTTACGCAGGTGGTAGAGCTCCCTCGGGAAGGAGATAGCCATGAGGCCCCGATACCCCCTGGGCTCCCGCATGGGCCTGCCCCGCT